>Ga0247843_1002619_pt1 | contig 32059 bp, 25 predicted proteins | sample LaCruzMarch2017__FD_192420 | JGI IMG/M metagenome (GOLD analysis project Ga0247843, IMG submission 192420) | Freshwater microbial communities from meromictic Lake La Cruz, Castile-La Mancha, Spain - LaCruzMarch2017_8m | ecosystem: Environmental > Aquatic > Freshwater > Lake | place: Spain... | reverse complement strand
ATGCGAGAAAGAGTGAAGCTTCGCAAAATGAATGTCGAAATCAACTCTACTGCCCCCGAAAATTCGAGGTTCAGAACAAGAACCTACCCACAGACCAGAGCACAAGTCAAAATCCAACGAATATGTATTCGTCGCACCCCATCTCCGAAATCCACGAAAATACTTCGTCTCGCGTCAAGGAGTCCATTCTCTGCGCCAATGGAGTCTCCCGTCGACATCATGGAGTTGAGGGATCTCCCAACGGAAAAACCAATGACACGTTCATTACCATCGTACAACGTTCCTGACCCAGTACCAATTGATACACCCGCAACATCCAAAACGAACTCCGCCACCTTGACACGACTTGCGCGATATAACGTCAATGGACTTAATCAACCGACTACTCACAACCTCTCCACGTACCTACTGGTCGCCGCTAGATGATGGAGAGATACGGATTGAGGGCGGCCGAGCGACAAACTTGCCGGATCAGCTCAAATGTAATTTTTGTGTGGGGATTTTGAGCCGACTCGAGACACCCAGAGTCCGTGCCGCGCACCGGGACGCCGTGGTGGTCGACCGGTGACCGGATTCGCTGAGAGGAACCTCAAGAGATTATTCTCCATCCTCCCCTCATGCCCAAACAGCAAGAGGAGGATGCTTTGTGGGATGCGGAGAATTGGCCCGGCCTCGTTTCTTTCTTCAGTCGCGAGATAGATGCAGCGCGTGCCAGAGATGTCAAGAAACCTCGCTATTCCTACTGCCTCGTCCAGCGCGGAGCAGCCTACCTGAGCATGGACCCGCCGAACTACGCCTTGGCGAAGCGAGACGTGATGACGACGCTCGATCTCGACCCCGACTGCCCTAACGCGCACACGAGTATGGCGGACATTTTGCTCCACGAGGACACGACGGCCAGCTGCCAGCAGGCGGTCGTCCACGCGACGAAAGCCCTGGCGAGCCGGCACCCGCTGGGGGAGTGGAAGAAGGGGAGCGTCAGGTTCCTTGCGCTGCAGGCGAGGGCAGACGCGAGGTTCGAGCTCCTTGACGAGAAGAAACTCGGGTACAGCGATGAGCTATCGGACCTCGCGGAGCAGGACCTCAAGACGCTCGTGGACAAGAACTCCAAGTGGAAGGACTACGAGCCCGACGACGAAGCGATCACTGACCTTGAGGAGAAGCTGGCGGACGTCAGAGCGGAGGCGAAGAGGAGGAGCAGCGGCGGCAGAGGAGGCAAGAAGGGAAAGAAGAGATCCGCTCCCTCTCCTCCGACGGACAAGCAACAGCAGCCGGACGCCTCCAAGCTGCCCGACAAACAGGTGGGGAGGGAAGCGAGGTGCTGGACGAGGGAGGACGTGGCGGAGTGGCTGCCTTCAATCGGCGCGGCGTACAGGCAGTACAAGACGGTCTTCGTGGATAACGGGGTCGACGGCAAAGTTCTTCTTGGGATATCGGAGGAGACAATGAGGAGCAAGCCAACGTGGAGATGGAGGAGACGCTGAAAGTCAAGAGTGCAATTCATCGAGCGGCTCTGATCAGCGCAGCGAGGAAGTTGCGAGGAGAAGCAGAATAGATAACACTTAAATTAACAAAAGCCAGCCTCTTCAATGGATGGCTGACGAAAATTTAGATTTGGGACAGCTCCTCTTATCTTGATTACTTGCATGCTACATCTCTAGTACTCTGATTACTTATCGACGGGTTTGCGACAGTGATCGTCATGCGGCTCCGGGGGATCTGACATCAATGCATTTGAGCTGAATTGACCGTAAGCGAAAGAAGATTTGGTGCGAAGCAGTAGATGATAGAAGGAAGATTACGAAGACTATGCTGCCATTCCCCTAACTTATTATGTTGTATCTACATCATCTATCAAATATGCATCAAACAGACGATCCTGCAACTCTTTCTTTGATCCACTAACTTTCAAATTACATTTCTTCAATTCATTTTTCAGCTCGACTAGTCTCATACCTTGGATACTCTTTCTCAGGCGTTCCACTTGTTCCGAATCTCTATGGCCAGTAGCAGTTTTGACATCATTTTTGCATTCATTCTTCTCATCACTCACTAGACTAGAAGATGTTCTGTCATCGTCGATGTAAAAGTCATCATCATCGTCATACCAATCACGAACTGTCATGTGAATCACTGGTAATAAATATGTAATATCCTGACTATTACCACTGACTTTATTGGCAAATGTCTTTATTGCCATTTTCATGCATTGCTTACTCTCGTATGATTGTCCAAGTGCATCAAAGTGTAAACCAAGATAAAACAGTGAATGGAGTTTGTACATTTTACGATCTTGCTGACCAGTAATTTGGGTTGATGATGATAGTCGTTCTTCCGAATTATTTGGTACCAACGGTAAAATTGATTTCAATGCTGATGGAAATGAATCACCACATATGGCTTGTAATTGAGCTCGGGCTAATGTGACGCCGGCCTCGTTGTTGCGTAAGGAATTGGAAAATAATTGCCGTGCCAAACGAATCACTTTCCTTCGTTCATTAAATATGCTTTCCTTCTCACTCTGTTCCGCATCTACCCCCTCTTCCACTAATACTCTGGCAGTAACAGGAAAATCTGTATTATTTATCGACACCCTCCCACCGTTGAAATTATGCACTATCTTCAACTCGGCAGCATCTCGCCATATCCGTTCCTCGGATGCCGGTTCCATAAATCTACTTTCATACCGCAGTGCATTGTCTGCCAGTGATTCTGCCGCAGCATGATAATCTCCCAAGTAATACTTCACAAGTCCATCCTGCCATAGATAGGCATCCGGTTTGATTTGGTACACCTTGTTGAATAATTGAGATGCTTCTTGAAAACGCAGCATTCGCAAATGAGCCAAACCCTCCTCGGTCCAAATTGCTACATATTTGTCAACATTCCTTTCGTCAATTACACTGTCATCATCACTACTACCGAGTGATTGTAAATATTCACATTCCGTTTGGGCAATGTTGATTGCAAAGTCACGTGCACCTGGTAAGGCGCTGGTAAGCCCTGGCGTCGCAAAGCCTTCTTGGAGACGTGCTTTGCGTCGTACATCCTCCTCACGTCGTTCTTTTTGGGATGCAGACAAGCTATTGATATTTCGAGGTTGTTGCTTTTCGTCAAAGTTGGGGTTGCTCAAATATAGCTTAGTTGAACGACACCGTCCATAATCATTGGGACCGATGAGCAGCGTTCGGAATAATGAGACGGCACGAAATGTACTTGGTCGAGGTTGGAGAAATGATGTTGACCGTTTAATTGACACTAATATCAACAAAGCAACAAAACCATGTCGTTGAGAAGGAACTAAACGATGGATTGTCATCGTCGCGGTGTCTCTTCTCTCTTTTTGCAACACTATCGTATTTGTAATAACGTGGACGTTGTTATTTTCTTTGGGGTTCGGCCGTCGTTCCCGCCCTGTGGAACGCCACTTCATATCCCTACCTCAAAGTAGTAAAAGTAGTGTTTACCATGAAGTGCGGCATCACAAGCGTCGCAGTCGTTGCACTCCTTTCATCGGGGACATCCGCCTTCACGGTTCCATGCACATCATCATCAATGCTGCACGTGCGTCCGATGAAGCAACGGGAAGAGATAATCACAACCCCTTCTTCGGCCATTCCGTCGTTGCTGCCAGCTTTCACACTAACATCAGCAACGTCATCATCCCGTCGTAGTGCCAGTCCCATCTCGTCCTCATCTCTCTTCATGGGGCGTGCTGCGGCTGTTCGTGCGGCGACCAAAGGCAAGACAGACGCGAAGAAGGCCAAGGTTAATGGATATTATGGGAAGAAGATTATCATGGCAGTGAAGCAGGGTGGTTCCTCCGATCCTGTAGCGAATACACAATTGGCAGCATTGATCAAGGCGGCGAAGAATAATAGCGTTCCAATGGATGTAAGCAATTGATGCCGTTCTTTTATTGTTCTTTCTGAGAGATGATCTGCCCGCTGACTTATTCTGTTCTAAATACCCTCCATCCCCCTATCAAATAAACTACTACATAGAATATAACTCGTGCGATAAAAAAGGCGAGTGAAAAGGATGCCGGTGATTTCTCAGAATCAACATTCGAGGCCTACGGCTTTGGTGGTGCATCATTAATAATTAATGTCCTGTCTGACAATCCTAATAGGTCTACAGCAGAGGTTAAATCTGCCGTCAGTAAAAAGCAGGGCAAGATTGCAGAGTCCGGTTCAGTGTTGTTCATGTATGACCAAAAGGGTAAGATTGTCATACCATCTACCAATGTTGATGAGGAGGCGTTGCTTATGGCAGCAATTGAAAACGATGTTAGTGATGTAGAGCTTGTCGAGGGTGATGAGGAGGGCACAAGTGTAGTATTCACGGACCCGAAGGAGACAGGTGCAATGTTTGAGGCGATTCGATCATTGGGACTTGATGAGGGTGCAAAGATGAGTTTGACGTACGTTTCGAAGGCACCGGTAGAATGCAGTGATGAGGACTTTGAGAAGAATATGGCGATCATAGATGCTTTAGAGGAGCTGGACGACGTCGATAGCGTTGAGCATAATATGTCTAATTGATCGAGAAATTGTTGAGAAACGGCAGATAGGAGCTACCAAATCAATGAATGGTGTTGTTGGAATGAAGAGTACACTTCCTTATAAATCAATGCTATACGAACCAAACAACTCTACAGTTTTTTACAATACAAAATTCATTTGCGAACGAGCCGCTTCTTCATTCTTCATGCAAATCTGGCAACTCGCGATATCGGACTACCCCATTTGACAATGACGAATCAACCACACCAGCGTGGATGTTCGTGGAGCTACTCCCATTCGATGAAGGTTCGATAGGAGGTGGGTACGTTGGCATTGGCACAATTTGATTGGCCTCCCGAAAAAACAAATACCCATTGGTGGCTGACGACGCACCATGTCCCTCGACTTGCGGTAGCAACGATCCCCATACTTCATTCATACCAGCATAGTACTCCTTTTGTACCCTAACGAATTCTGTCATCGTCGCGTACATTTCTACAGCATACTCTCGTCGAAAGCGATCGATCTCTCGTAACACCCGCACCGATACCTCTTCGTAATTCTGACGTGCCACAAGTACCGATTGCTCGGCCCGTCCCAAGCTCGCTTCAGCACCCACTATGTTGCTTTTATCTATCGCGATACGATACTTGTGCAAAGTCGCTCTCTTGGCATCTACTGCATTGAGACAAGTGCTGTATGTAACGAGGCGGTTGTTACGCTTCGATAACGCCACTTTCACAGCCTGTATGACCTTGAGATGATCGCGAAGCGGTTCGAGGAAATGATTCATCAAAAGTTCATGATATGCCGATGACAGTGACGATGCACGATCAGCGGACTTGCCTATATGGCAGAATGTTTGGCCAATGCTACTACTACAGCTCGATGATCCCGCACTGGCTTCACTGGTAACACCATCGATTTCGTCGTCAACATGCGATAGTGCATCACAACCCAGTCCAAATTCCAACATGCATGCTGATAGATCCTTCTCACCCCGTACAATCCGTGTTGCCTGTGCTTCGATGCGTTGCAGACCCAACTCTAAGGAGGAAATATAATTGTTTGCTTTTTCGAATACACTATCGTCTGGACTACGAATTGTTGACCCTTGAATGGCAGTCTTCTTCTCCTTGATCCATTTTTTAATCCCGGCCTTTTTCGTCGTTAGCGTTTCCATCGTCATATCAATGGACCCTGAAGGTGATGAAATGGTGGATTGTGGTAGCGAAGAACCAACTACACCTCCATAACCACCACTACCAAATTGGTGATTCATGTCCATGTTGTCATTAATATCACCGTTGGTGTTGTCTTCGATGGATGATACAGCAGCGTCAATATTGCTCCCACCGGCAGACCCACTGAAGCTACTTCCTCCATCCCGCAGAGCACGCTTAAACTCGGCATCCCCCCCACGTAAGAATACGAGCAAACACTCGGCATCTCGCAGTTCAGGATTGCGAACACACCGTCGTAGGAATATTTCAAGACGATTTCGTCGATCCTCAATGAATTTTTCATCAAATAGTGACGTCCCACGTTGCTTGTCTGGCAAGGGAGGGACAATTGCTCCCGGGCGTTCCTTATGCAAACGTTCATGTAACCAGGCAAAGTCGGAATATCGACGATTCGCAGAAGTGGCATGGGGAAAGAGTGCATGCTCGACTGATGGAGGAAGAGGTGGGTCATATGCAACGCGATAGGAGGTGTATTTTCCCTTGATCCCCTCGGTATACTGTGTCGGATCTGAGACTGTAACGTGTGCATCGTTTTCGTCATCTACTCCTTGTTCTATGAGTTGCGGTTGATTTAACTGGAGATTCACAAGTCCGGCCATCATGTATCCAGCGTCTTTGTTGTTTCTGCTAGTATTCTCCATGGCTATGTCCACAAAATTCACTCGATGCGAATAGTAATGGATTATAAACTAGACGACGATACTACTTCCACCACCTTGACCATGTCGAAGATTTCGATTCATATTTGCAACACAGACAGTATCTACGAGTAGATAGATAGGTACGTATGTAGAATACTCTTATGTACGATATTTTTGAGAAGCCCTCCCATTAACTTGGTAGGTACTTACGTTCTATTTACTGTGACGTACGCTAACCTTCAACTCTCTCTTTTGATGGCGACAATGATGTTCACTTTACGGAGGGGATGCGTTACTGCCTTCCACCACTCATCGATCCCATGCCTACGTCGTTCGCCAGCAGTCGTCGGCGTTGCCGTGGTACGATCCCTCTCCACGCGCCAAGTAGTTGTCGACAACTTCGTCTCTTCTCCACCGCCGCAGTTTCAACAAAGGCAAAACGATGACGCCATCTTTGAAATTCGTCATCCCAATGATGTAAATGATCGGAATTCAAACTACTCCAATGAGGCTGCACGTACCATGTCAGGAATCACAGCCACTGTAAGACATGACTGGACGAAGGCAGAGATTGCCGCTATATACAGTCTCCCGTTTCATGAACTCATGTATAAAGCATCGACGGTTCATAGAATGTATTGGGATCCCAGTGAGGTACAGCAATGCACACTCCTATCCATTAAGACCGGTGGGTGTACCGAAGACTGCTCGTACTGCAGTCAAAGCACAAAGCATAAGACCTTCGTGAAACCCACGCCGACTATGAAAGTTCAAGAAGTCCTCGAGGCAGCCCAACGTGCCAAGGATGCAGGATCCACACGTTTTTGTATGGGTGCGGCATGGCGTGAATTAGGCAATAAGAAGAATGCATTTCGTCACATCCTCGAAATGGTCCGGGGTGTCAATGGGATGGGATTGGAGGTATGTTGTACTCTTGGGATGCTCGATGCCGATCAAGCTAAACAATTAAAAGCGGCAGGATTGACGGCATACAATCACAATCTTGATACAAGTCCGGAGCATTACCCCAATGTTATTACGACACGGACGTATCAGGACCGACTCGAGACGATTGCCAATGTCCGAGATGCAGGCATTAGCGTCTGTTGTGGTGGGATACTTGGCCTGGGAGAAAAGGAGTCCGATCGAGTTGGATTACTTCACGTCTTGGCAACAATGCCAGAACACCCCGAAAGTGTCCCTATTAATGCCTTGGTCGCGGTACAGGGCACTCCCCTTGGCGATGCTGCCGCGGCATCTGATGATGATGGGATGGCCGATGGGATTGCAAACGTGAACGCCTTTGATATGGCACGGATGATTGCGACTGCACGTATTGTCATGCCTCGGACGATGGTCCGTCTTTCGGCTGGTCGGTTGTCATTTTCAGATGCTGAGCAATTCCTAATGTTCCAGGCGGGGGCCAACTCAATCTTTAATGGGGATAAGTTGTTAACAACGTCAAATCCAAAATTTGATGCTGATACGGCACTATTTGAGAAGTTGGGATTTGTTGGCAAGCCTGCACACGCTGGACCGAGAGTGGCACCGACGGAGATTAGTGGGATGGTGGAGATTACGAGAGTGAGTGGAGAAACACAAGAGGAGGAGCGACGATATGCGTAAGAATTTCAGTGGAGTTGCATCTAAACTCCATCGTAGAGGATTCTAATTGTAAGAGTGAAGAGAGAGAAGTTTTGACATTGCCTCTATCTAGGTATAAATCTTAAGTTTAGCAAAAGACTTTCTATCGTGTGTATGTCATGGATTATATTCAAACGATCAAAATGGAGGGTCTGACTCAACAACAACCCCACAAACCTCATATGTTCCCTCTGCAGTAATGTCCCATGCATTTATTGACAGTCTGGCGGCATGAAGATGTAATTTGTTTTCACCTATTCGCGCTGTTTCGGCAAGGTGAGATTCATAGCCATGCATCATATCCCCCACGATCGGATGCCCCATCGATGCCATATGGAGCCTTAATTGATGAGATCTCCCAGTGTGTGCAGTGAGTTCGACTCGAGATACATCCAATGCATCCTCTTTTTCTGAAATCAAAGTCAATGTTCGATAAGATGTTATAGCCTCTCGCAACGATCCAGGAGCAAAGGAAAATTTAGATGAGTCTCCTGGTCGAACGAATGCATCACTTCCATCATTCGAAATGTCACATGCTGGTATGCCCGCTGCGTGGTCGTCAATCCAAACTTTGCCAATGGAGTGCGTGATTGTCCCATCCTCACGATCTAATTTTCCCATTACTAATGCAACATAGCTCTTCTGAACTGTTTCAAAAGCATGACCATTGATCACTTGTTGACTTTTCTTCGCGAACATAATATTCGCTGCACGCAAAGCATACGGAGTGAGAGCTATACAAACAATACCAGATGTGTCAACATCAAGTCGATGAACAGGTCTTGGTACGAATGTCGAAAGTTTGGCATTTTCATCCTTCTTCCACCGTTTCAATACGCGTTGTTGTTTTGATGAATTTTGTTGAAGCATTATATCCCACCATCTATTTTCATATTCAAGCGCCAATTTCAATCGTTGCTGCCCTTCTGGGTTAGTACTCAACCACTTGTTGACAATATCTGATAGACAGGGAAATAATTTCTGCTTCGTTGGTAGCGTGGAATACCCTGACGGTTTATTGACGAATAACAAACCATAAAGCAAGGGTAACTCAGTATCCATTAGAGGCATATTTGAATCTTCAAAATTCGTAGATGGTTCCAAGACGGACCATTCATCATTCCTCGTATCTATGTGTGATTCGATTTGCGTTGGTAATTCATTGCTCATTGATATCTTCATACGCCGAACAATTTCTCTAGAATCAGCTGCCTGCATCACTGTACGAATAACAGCGATTCCATCAGCACCATATTTCAATACTGGCTCTTGACAATTCTCTTCATCTATTCCACCAATAGCAAATACATCAGGCGGTATTCTATCGTGTTGAGTATTGTTGTGTATATGATACAGCTCCTGCTTGACTTTACCAGGCAAAGCTGGTCCTTCCAACTGATCTACTGTCTGTTTCTCAGGATGACTTTGGGTATGATAGCATGTCCCAACAAAGAGATAATCAGGACCACGGGGTGATAGTAAGTATGATTTTTTTGCCGATTCAATGGAATGGCAGGATGTACCAATGATTACATCTTTTCCAGATGAGACCACAGAACATTGACTCCTAATTGATGGGATCAAGTTTACATTACGTTCCTTGACATGCACACCATCAACAGAAATATTTTGGGCCATAGCCTTAAGCACAATATTTACATCATCGTTTACGACTAAGTGAAATGTCCTTCTGCTTTTTAATTGTGCTAAACTTTGAAGCAGTTTCCATTTTTGGAGGGCACATGTGCCCTCGGCATCTGCCACACGTATCACCACCAGATTTACACCCCCGTCAGCAGTGGCCTGCTCAATTGCATGGATCGTTTCTTCAACTTTTACATTGGAAGTACAGGCATCGGGTTCCGTTAGCAACGCAATATATGGTGGATTTTTCCATCTCGAGAATAATATTGGTGACTCTTGGTAATTGATGGCATCCAACTCATTGTCGTGGCTCTTTGTTGCAAGAGGGGTTTGCGGCCGTGAGAGGCAATTGAAAAAGAATCCCACAATCGATGAAGGCAATGATATGATTACAATGACGGCGACGAATCGATACAAGAACATCACATCACGACAGAATCCTGCTTCGCTGTGTTAGGGTTTTGCTATTCAGAGTCTGGCGGCCAAGGCGGGAAGAGGGGAACGCGAGAGTATGGGCGGTATCATAGATGAACGGAAGCAACCACCGTAGTAGTAGTAGTAGTTGGAGGAGGAGGTCATTAATCATCGTCATCGGTCTCCTTGATGTTGTTTATGTGAATATTTCACTGGCCTTTGTTGTTCCTCACTGCCAACCGATCATGACTCATCGTCGTCGTAGTAATCATCATCGTCTGAAGAGTTCCAAAAACCGAATCGTCGACATTGAAAACGTATCATTATTTGATAAAACCGACGATGACGAACCTTGTCTGGCAGGTGACAATGTCGTTGCATCTTGTGTTATCACAAGTATTGATGGTGTTAGAGAGACAGATCCTCCTCGAATAATAGGAGTTGCAGGAGGCACACAAAACAAACTTTCGGCAACAATCAACCTCTGCAAATGCATATGCGGAGCTGGGTCATTTGCTCTCCCTTACGTCTTCTTAAAAGATGGTGTCATTGGTGGGACATTATTAATGCTTTTCTGTGGCTATCTAGCTGCATTTACTATGAAGAGTCTGAACCAGTCGCGGACAATGATTTCAATGGATGAGGGCATTCCTCCCACAAGTTATGTAGAATTGACTGATATAACACTTGGCACAATGGCATCACGTGCTGTCTTCGCTCTGACACTTGCTGCGTCTCTTGGTGTATGTTCAACATATCTCGTATTCATCGGACAGACTCTGGCATCACTTTCCGGAGACGTCCATTCGAACAATGTTGTTCGAGCATTGGCACCGAACATTGACTCATCAACGTGGGAAATCATCGCTGCTACGATTGTGCTGCCTTTGTCATTAATAAGGAACTATGGCGTCTTTGCGTTTACATCGGCGCTGGGTGTGGTGGCAGTCCTTGGTGGCATGATAGCAACTGTTGCGTATGGAGTCTTTGTGGATCCTGGTGGAGGCTTCATGGAAGCAATTGCGACGGCCTGTCAATCGAAAATGTGGCCTGATTCGTTCCAGGACGCAGTTGGTGGTAGCTTCGGTACCATTGCATATCTATTTTGTATCAACTTCCTGACGTTCCCGATCATCAATAGCATGAGGTCACCCGCAGAGGACTACGACGAAGCCGTGAATATGTCGGTAATGGGCGTGTGGATCATCAACGTTGTATTCGCCGTGCTATGCCTCGGCTTTTACGGAGATGAGACACATGATTTAATACTACGAAATCTTGGCAATAGTATATACCTATCAGCTCTAAAAATACTATTGTGCGTGGACCTTCTGTTTACATTCCCTGTCGTATTCTTAAGCGGGAGGCAAATATTTTTTGGATAGAATAAGATGTATAAGATTTTCGTTGATAAAATTCATGTTATTATAATAGTGTGGTTAGTATGTGAATCCACCGTGCGCCATTCAATAGCGTACCCGAATCCTCGCACTAGTTTGATTACAAAATAAATACCAACTTGATTCACAATTCAGTTTCCATCACCTGTGTTCTCGCATGGTTAATTTCGATCTTTGTGTTGTGTTGTCTACAATATCTAGCACCCTGTTTCATCTTAATGCAGTCAACCACATGGCATCGAATAATATTGTTCCGCTTTCCGTTCTTGCTTGACACATATCTTACTTCGTTGGTGATAATCAGAACCTGTCCATGTTTGGCATTGTCGGCACGTTGTTGTTTAATCGGCTTCAGCAAAGATTCACGGGACACATCCATCCCATCTTCGACTTCTAATTTGTAGTTTGCTCCGGCCTCGAACACCTGATGACAAGCACCACACATCCCATTTTGGCGTGTCCGTGTTTTTTGGCATGACGAAACTATGCATAAAGGGTTTCTCTTTTTTGGCGAATACTGCATTTCGTATGAGATGCATAGCGTAGTCGCAGATGCTGTCTTATCGTGCCATGACTTCAAGATCGAATAGTTACCAATGCGCACATACGCACCAAATGCGTCGATGCGTTTCAATGCCGCTAATTGATCACTATCATAGCCTTCATAGCATTCACTCTTATGACAACGTATGTCCTTGAGCCAATTTTTAATTTTTGGATGATTTCGTGTAGGGTGTTGACCTGGATGATCTCGACAATATTCTTCGACTAGTTTCATCATGGCCCACCAGATCTTGCGGCGACGCTTTCTCAATTCAACCTTAATATGCTCATACACAGCAGTGTTGTAGTACCGACGGCCGCACCTTGCATCGTTGAAGCTAGTGCCATACGTGTAGTTGAGGGCTGTCCAGGTGCCAGTGATGTTTCTTTTGTTCAAGAGATACTCAAAAAAGACAGCAGTAATTGCCTCGAGTGCCTCACTTGCCCATTGGCAACACAATGGAACGAATGCCAGCTTAATCTCAATGTAGCCGCCGTGGTCTTGCGTCATCGCCTTCCATTTAGTTGAATCACGCTCCAATTTGTCATCGACCATCATTGCACCAACGAATTCAAAGAGAAGTTTGCATGTTGCAATCTCTTTCATCCTGTGGAATGTGTTCGTGTAAGTGAAAAGTCATACGCTGAAGAACATTCTTGTTTCTTGTGAATCAACATATCTAGAGAGGGTAAGAAAGAGGGAAGCTTCGCAAATTGAATGTCAAAATCACATCAACTGCCCCTCGTTTTGAAGCTTTTTCACCTCTCACAGCTCGAAGCACAAGACAAAATCCAACCACAGAACAACCACGCAGGTCAAGCTTGTGTCGAACGCCATAGGCCGAGAGAGAACGAATTGACCGGCACAAACAATAGCAAGACATACATACCTTGTTTCGAATGACCGCATCGTAGTCATACCAATGTAGGGGATCATCCACCAGCTATTATCGGGTAAAGCATTAATGATGAGTGTAGCAGCAGTCATGAAAGCGTTTAACTTGATAATGAGACGTCGTCGTTCTTCAGAATCCTGTGGGGTGTATGTCTTTCCACGATTCTTCTTCTTCTTAAAAAAACGTTCGAAAGGGCAAATATTGGAGAATGCACTTATACCAAGAGAAAATCCTAAACATACAAAGCTCGATAGAGAGGATTCACTGAGTGTCGTCTTCTTGCGTGTTATTATTACGACAGTTGCGGTGACAACGTGTCTCGGCCTCTCACATTTAGGTGGATTTGGCGTTGTGGCAAACCTTGTTGGCGGTGTCGCTCAAGGCTCACTAGCATTTGTTTTACCACCGATGATATCAATCGCATTATCTCGCAGTCGTCGGATGAATGATGCTAGTTTAAATGTCGATGAGTTACCGCAATGGTTGGTACTTGGTTTTGGCATTGTCGTTGTCATTTCCGTGACGTACTCAACTCTAACAGAATTAGATGAGATCACGTTACCGTAACAGAACCATTTAGCAGAAAGACTAATTCAACAAGAATTTTTATCTTACGTAGAGATTGGGAAGGGCAACACGTGACCGATAACAACGTCTTCTCCGCATGCTACTCGACATTGTCTTCGAAAGATTGACTCATCAGTTTTGAATTTCTTTGGGCAACGAGTCGTTTCCTCGTGATGGTTGTCCTCATTTATTTTCATCTTCCATAACGCAAGCTCAAGTATTGTTTGTCTTCCTCAAGTCTACGCAATTTATCTTTGAAATGGGCAAGCTTCACTTGAATTTCACGCAAAATAACAGAGTTGTACCTACTCCATTGAAAAACAGCAATGTGAATCATATTTGTCATGCAATCACGCCAGACTTTGAAGGCAAGAGTTTTCCGCACATGAAGAGAAATGGTATTTGTTGTTGAAAAGGCACTTCACACATGTGGATTTCGGAAGGCCTGGCAAACTTGTCGAGTAAATACTCCCAATCAGTTGGCTCTCTGGGAAGTGCATTTGTTTCCACATGGAGAACCAGTTGGTCAAATTGAATTCATAATAAGGGTAAAGAGATTTATAACTCGCGAGAAAAATCTGGATGATCTCACTTGGTGCAGCCCCCCAAAATTCATACAACAGTGGGAGTGCTCCCCATATATCTTCTGTAATTAGATTCGTGAGGTAATTCTCAACGATCATACGATAAAGCTCCAGATCATGTACAGAAGAGCACGCCAAAATATGAAGCGGAGTCATCCCAAGGCAATCTTGTCGATTGCCAGTTGTATCAATGTTTATTGCAGCGGTTAGGCTATGTAGCACCCCCTGATGATAAGCCTGGTGGTAGACTAATTTATGGATTGGTAGTCCATCGAAGCGATGCTGCAGATCTATCGTAGCTTCGGTCTGTCATTTCACCACTGATTTCCCCAACAAAGATATCCATGCCGAAGCCCATGCTGATGTCAACATCAGAAGGAAATGCCGCATTTCGTAGAGAGTGACAACAGAAGAAAGCTCCAATTTTATCTTTGATAAATTGTCTGGAAGCTCTAGAGAGATCATGGTTTTACACATTTTTAACATGTTCTCGATGAGGAGTGGGACTCTAAAATTGGTGAATATGCGGGCTAGAATGCGTCTCTTCCAATGCTTTCAATGCCATCTGAGACGAATTTGAGTTCGAAGAGAGTACAAGAAGGCATAATCACAAATCCTCCAAGTGTGTTGGGAATGTTGATCTTCTTATCGAGTGGTCACACCAAGCGAAGGAACGGTCCTCAATTTCACGACGCCCTCACTGAGCTAACAATGCACGAGCGGAGATCGACGTGATGGAAGGATCAACCCGAACAGGACCACATCATGTGGAACAACGAACAACAGCTCCCCCAGCTCCTGACCATCAACGGAAAACGACGAGATGGAGATCGAGCGGGACAGAGGACCACCACCAAGAAGAAGGAAGGCACCATGAGGGCCTCTATCGGCCTACTCGCAGTCTCGTCTGCACCACATGATGTGTTTTCCTTTCTACAACAGCAACTGCCAAACCATTATAACAACGTTGCATCGGTACGGTCTCGACTGTACGCCCAAGAGCCATCGACAACTTCAAAGACCGACTCATCATCGCTGGATAATGACAGGCCCAGCAGGCGAAAGAAACAGAACAAATACGCCAATTTGTCAAAGGCAGACAACCTTTCGATGGATCCACTTGATGCCTTGCTTGTGGAATCGCGTACAAAACTGAGTGAAATGTACCGTGAGGACTCGAAGCCATTAAAACGACGACGGAAATTATCAACTATTGAATACACATCGTTAGAGGCAATTGATCGTCTATTAGATGATAGAGACACAAGAGGGGTGAATTCAGTTATTGACGCGATGGAAGAGATGGAGGAAACACGAGAGAGGAATAAACGTAGCTTCCCTGATGTTCAAACAATTGATCCGTACGATCCAACAACTTATGGATATATAGAATTAGGGACTATCATCGGTGCACATGGAGTACATGGCTTAATGAAACTTGCATCGATTACTGACTTTCCACAACATCGTCTTTGTGAACCGGGAATACGGCACATCAAATCTCCCAATCGACGTTCACCCCGCGAGGTACGACTGGTGGAGGGTCGAGCTCTACGATCGAATTCTACTGCAGCCGGATCAGACGCAAGCCCATCATACCTAATTCGACTTGAGAACGTGAACGATCGTGACGAGGCGATGAAATTTCGTGGATATGTGTTGTATGCATTAGAGGATGAGAAGGTCAACGATCTCCTTATGGAAGATGAATACATTGTCAGTGATTTGATTGGGTTGAATGTCTTCTTGGATGAAAGTACCGACGAGCATTCGGGGAAAGGATTTGAAGACCTCTTCGTTGGGAATATCCGTGGGGTCATATTGGGGAGTGAAATGTGCAGCATCCCTGGATTAGGACAGGATTTGTTAGAGGTAGCACGCCCTAATCGGAAGGGTGAAGAATTGGTTTTGATATTGATACCATTTGTGCCACAAATAGTCACAAGAGTAGATCTTGATGGAAGATTGATATCGATCATGCCACCCAGGGGCCTTCTAGATTTGTCATACAGACGAGAGGAGAAAGTCAGAATAAAGGGACTACTGCCAGAATTTTCATCTTTTGGACGAGAATTGAGATGGTGATGATAAAGTAATTCAGCAATGTGGAGTGACGTTTATTTTCAAACAGCTAATTTACGTATGTATCTTCCTCTTCGTTTCCAATGCGATTGAAATTCCTAATCATGCCTTTTCTTGCGTCGCCCATCTCTTCCCAACTACCCTAAACTTGCCACTACATCATCAATTAATTTCTCAAATGCCTCAGGAGTCATGACGAAGTCAGCTAACATATCATCCCCATGTCCCTCTGCACAAATAACGCACACTTCGGCGCTACCATTCTCCTCCCCATCATTATTTTTCGTGCAGCTCTCAATAGCAAAGTAGTTGCCATCAACAAGGTCCATAAAACGTGCGTTACTAATCAACGAATCGACCTTGCACCCTACCTCGACGAAGGACGTACCATCAACCGAGAAGATGGCATTGGCCATATGCTTCCCATGTGCCATGATGATGGCATCTGCCTCGTTGAATTTCTTTGCCTGCTGGGCAACACTCATATCGGCAAAAACATCATTAATCGTAACGAACTTGATGTTCTGAAACTTCTCCAACTCGCGTGCCTTAGAGATTAGTGAATCCATCTCATTCCAGATGGTGGTGTCGCCGAGCTTATTGTCGTAGAAGATAATCTTGGTATTGTCGCTATCACTAGTGACATCTTCGTTGGCATTGGCGTTACCATCTTTGTCAACAACCTTGTTTTTGTGTCCCGCCTGATCATACAACTTCTCAGTCTCAGCATCAGCTAGCCGGTCCTCAAGAGTCGGCCTTCGGGGTAAACCAAATTTACGGAACAGCAACTCCCGAAATTCGAGAAAGGTTTCCCTCGTGACTAACCCCTCATGGTCAAGATCACGTTGGTATCCCAACTGGTTGTAATATAATTCTGTGTAGCAGTAGAGCGTGTTCTCATCACCATCCAAGTCACTTTCCCATGGGATTTCCTTGGCATGACCAAAAGCGGTCATTTGATGCAGGACCTCACAGAACCAATTGTGAGAGTGGGACAAACACCCCGGTGTCGAGTGACTGATAACACCATCGAAGGGGAAGCCATCCTTGTTATCCTCCTCACTACCATTAAAAAACTTCTGCCAGTGGGGAAGGTAGGTAAGTAGCATGTCAAAGAGGGACTTTTCCATATCCACGGCATTAAATTGCAGCAGGAATACCGGTTTCTGAAAGAAATGTATCGTTGTTACATTCACCGGGCTTTGTGTTTGGTGCCACTCTTCCATTTTCATTGCATTCCCTTCCTCCATTATACAATCTGTCCAGTCCCCCACGGAGGTCGCGAACATGGCATGCAGTCCAGGCATGCCACAACTATGTCCCACGACCTTGGCATCCTCCCCGTCCATGTCGTTCCATCCCCCCAGTGGTTCGGCGTTCGAGCATGGTACGCACCGTTGATTATTGTCGGCATATTTCTCACTAAAGTAAAGCAATCCCCTAAGTGACGTATCCTGTGGACGATAACGCAGTTGTTCAATGTTATTCGTTAGGCAGACATCTTCGAAGACATATAGTCCTCCCCCAACATCTTCGTCGACTATTCGTGGTCCCTTGGACCGCATAGGTTTCATTTTATCAGGACTATCATAGAAGAGTATGTTATTATACTTGTGTGTATGATGTTCCATCGGCGTTCCCACACTTTCCTCATGAAATTCACCATTGGTCGTTCCCTTGGAATCGGGATTACGAGGGACAGCGGCAGCAGATTCAGCAGCAGCAGAAGAGGGGACAAGTGCTCCCCCGACCAACGACTTCGAAGAGGACGTCGTGGGATCGCGTGTTACGACGTAGGTAAGGAACAATGAAACAAGGGCCAGGATAAGCATTCCCCGTGGCGTGGTCATGAAATGCTTAATTTTTGCTGACCAGTAGTACCCAACTCCTCCTCCTCCTGCATATGAACTATCGGATGCTTGTGACGATGTGTCATCCAAATTATCATTCCCCTCCTCTTCATCGGCATCGGTAATTTGCTCCATTGAGGTCTTTACACTCGCCCTATTATAAATCGCCTCAGCCTCGAGGGGTAGACCCGATGTCTTGCGTTTGTGCGTGGCAGTCATGTTATCATAATAGTCACCAGGCTCCTCATCGGCAATGACAAGGTTATTATCGCGTGGATAGACAACCCCACCGGAGCCCGGGGCAGAGAGATTAATCGGCCGTTCACCATCGGACGAATTCCGTGATGTTTCGGGAGGAGGAACGTTACTGGCGGTCCGACGGAGCAGGACTGGCTGGACGACGCTCATATCGCCTTGTCGGATGAATTGACTACTCAAAATTTATAACGCGGATGATAATAGCTTCGCCCACCACGCACGATCACCGACGACGTATTAAATGCGGCTCGTGGACATAAATCACTACAAAACCCTTTTAGCCACAATAATCTTTCTTCGTCGTCTCGTCGTCTCTTACTTACTACCCAAGCTTCAAGCTGTCTCTCTCTCACGAATAGAGAGTAGAGGTCTATCGTGCAAGCAGGTTTTCTCCACGCCACAAGCACTTCTATCCTCGAAAGGGCTTCGCATGGTTGAGTCTTGTTGAATAACGGTGAAAGTATCAGGTTTGCAGCTGGGTAAACCTCCCGATGGGGCTGCCATGAGCGATTGGCAGACCTGGCAGGAGAGAGCTTAGACGGACACACCCTAATACATGTTGCACTTATCTTGCTACAAGCCTATTGTTATCTCTTGGTCTATGGTGGATTGTTGTTATCTGTCTAGTCTTACATCAACAAAGAATGTCGTACGCGTAGGTACTCCTCTAGGTGGATAAGTAATTTGGATACCATTCAAAAAGTCAGCGAGATGTGAGTAAGGAAAGTATTACATATTATTGACGAAGGTCCAAGATTAGAATGTAAAGAACTTCTTGCTGTGATATTAGTGTAAAGTTACCAGCAGAATAAAAGCTCTCTAAAGCACTCCAGGATAATCTACGGGGGAAGAGAACTAATGGTTTCCATAAATTCATCTCCCAGCGGGGCATTCTCACAAGATGGCTTAGCCACGTCTGGCCCAATAACCAGATTTGTCCCATCCTTCCTGCTTGTGATATTTTGACAAGTGATCATAGGCGGACTGTGCCTCAGCGGTAGAGTATGACCCACCAGTGGCCCGCCGAGGTATCACACTATCGCTCGGCGCCCTTTTGCGCTTGGCTTCGCCTGCATTGGCATCGCCCTCAGTTTCCTCCTCACCGTCTACGTCGTTGGTCTTGTCATCCCCCTTGCCATTCATCTCTTGCGACTTGGTCTTCTCCAACGCAGACTTGAGAATTCGTGCATAGTCCGCCTCGGCCATGTCCGCGGCAGCCTGTAGACGACCATCACCCACAACCATCAAACTTCGGATGCTCACAATTACACTTTCAATGTCATTAATGGGGTTCCACCCATCCTTTGTCAGTAGCTCCATACACAGGGCGCCACTCATGACGAATCCCGTCTGTCTCTTGAATCTAGGCTTAACAACACGTACGAATGGCGGTTCGAAGGGATACTGTTCAGGAAAGCTCATCTCGAGTTCGACGTGGTCCATCCCACAAACCAATAGGTCCTTGGCTAGATTAGAGTCCTCATCAAAGCCAAACAGTTTGATACACCATTTGTCCATGGCATCTTCATCACACGGCTCAAGAGAGAACCCAGCCTCCTGAGTGTCAGCCATCATGATTTTATATAGGTCCGACGCAAGTCGCCGACCACTCCCCGTCTTCTCCTTCTCGGCACGGAGGGACATGTTAACGGCGGCACGTGTCGGTTCACGCCACCTTTGTTTACGACCTTCTTCCTTAGGTTTTGTTAGGGGGATGATGGACGAGGAGAGCTGGTCCCCAGAAATAGAAGCGGATGATGAGACGCAGCGACTAGCAGTCGTCGTTTCTAGAGTGGAGGAGGGTCCTGCTGCTGATGCTGCAGAGTCAACGGAGGCATATGCAACATAATCTTCGGGAATGACCGCAACGACGGGAGGTTCTGGGATCAAAAATCCAGAATATTGTCCCTCATCATCATCGTCGTAGGCGTAGGAATAATCACTCACGTCATCATCATCCTCTTCTTCGTCGTCGTCGTGGTCAATGTCGTTGTCCACCATGTCTTCGTCGTCCTGAGAGACAGTATCGTCAAAATTTGCAGCGTCATCGCCAGTTAATGAATTATTTGTTGCCAGCCCCCCTCCTGATTGTGACGTTGTAGTAGTTAGAGGGTGGTTAGAGAGGTCTCCCTCATCGGAAATAATTGCCGTAGGACCAGGGGACATTACTTCATCTGCGCCGCCGGCGACTGTTGGGGCGGATACTCCGTCATCGTCGAAGGAAAGCCGTCCAATGCCATTGGATGCCCTCAGGTCTGCGTCGACGAGGATGGACACCCGTGAGGGGGCGGCTACGGGGTCTTGGTCTGCCATCGTTGGAAATAATTTGCCGACGACCGGGCGGATGGAATGGAGGCGTGTTCAAAAATGTGCGGGAAACAGGTTTTGGTGAAAAACGAATGCACCCTTTACTCTTTACGAATCAATGGATGAACACGTTATTGATGTGTATCATCATTTATCTTGTGGAGAGTTACCAAGCTTATGATTTTTGACAGCTGAAACTGCGTGGTCACATAGGGAACCACTTGTTCCGATTGATATAAATCCTACATTCCTCACGCAATTGCTCTACCACCAGATTCACGGCCAGTATCTCATTGGGTTCTACTGCCCCCACAAGTGATGCCAACTCCTTCTGTGTAATCCCCCCATCATCCTTGCTAAGCTTGATGTAATTGAATGCTGCATCCATGTCAAATACGACCGAACCATCACGATCACAATGATAGAGTGGATTTAGTTTGCGTTCGAGGATTCCACCGACCAATATACGATTTTGTGATAGGTTTACATTCTTCCGTGTATGAAAGTTATTGTTATTCCTCCCTAGTCGTCCGCCACCATTGCTGATTGTATTCTTCCATCTTGGCGACGAAGACAGCTCTAAATGTCTCAATGTCATGGCCTGTGGACTCTTTACCGGAGATACGGACGATGCCACGAGATATATCCTCTTACCTCTTTGTTTACTTGTTCCATTCACACACGGTGCCCCTACTCCTTCAACATCATCGATCTGGATCCTGCCAATACAATCCACAGTTTGACCTACCATTATCGGAGGTGGTGGTGCAGAAAGAATTGATTCTAGCGTACTACTCTGACCGATCATTTGATGTTGCTGAGTCGTTGGATGAAAAATCGTCGCGCAATTGTTGCTGCGATGATTATTAATGGGAAAAGTATGAACTCGTCGCTCAGTAACAACTTCCATTATTTCCGTGCCATCATCTATTACAAAATATATCAAATCGATCGTTTCACGCACATTAACATCGGAAGGCATTCTTGTCGTATTATTTTCTGAATCATATTTTACGCGATTGATATCTGAGCAAGAAGGATGGGGAGATTGTGATATAATTTCAACGACAGTGCCCATGAGACGAACGTAATCTATCCCAACACCGGCATTGCTACTAGCATTGACGCCTCGTTCGGCCGCTGCATAAAGTGGCACATCGCAAAGGAACATTCTCCGCGGTGCGGTACACAAAGCATGACGAGTCATCCCATGATTACCGCCGCTCATTTTACATGCGGTGCACAATGCTATGGCTGATAGTACTCGGGTCACGTACGAGTAATTTACTAATTTACGTATGTAGATTCTAGGCAGGAGTCTCCTCTTTTGGATCATGGAGACGGACGATACAACAATAAATCTCTAGCTGGCATCTCATTGTGCTTTTAGCTGACTCGGGTGTATCTCACTATGTCAGAGAGGAACAAGGAGGGAGAGAACAACGAACACTTCAACGCACAGCAAGATGAATGTGACTCCATGGCAATAATCTTCGAAGAAGATTTTGCTCTCATTAGTAATGATCCAATCTATTACTCCATTACACTGCGTCCGGAGAACGATGACGATACCGACGGTGCTTCGATCGACCACGATTTAGCGTTGGCTGTATCGTATCCAGCGTTATATCCTGATGCTCCACCGACATTCCGCCTCATCGGCACCCCACTCCACCCCGTGCAAGAACGTGCTTTGCTCGATGTAGCATATGACTCTGCACAGTCTGGCTCACCGTGTGTTTATGGCTGTGTAATCGCCGTGAGAGATTTTCTTAATCGCGGTGGATTAGTCCAAGCTGGTATTTCGTTATTGTCAGACGATTGCTTAGCACGCATTCTATCTTACCTTGCAACGACCCCGGAAGACGTTGATAATGTTTGCACTGCCATGCCAGTGTTTACCGGAGCATCAATGTCGAATGCTGTTTGGAAACCTTTATGTAGAAGACGATGGATGGGACAATGGGGTTTCAATGACAGATGGAAGGGTTTTAATGACAGATGGAAGCGATATAAGTGTCGTGTCGACGACGATAAAGAGTTTTGGAAGACAGCATACACAGCCGAGGAGAGAGACGCATTACGTACGTCGATGAATCGGAATGAGTTGTGCTCAATGACATTTGAATGTCGTGCATGGTTCTCCACACGACGGTTTCGCAATCAACCGGATGGCATGCGTGATGTCCTCCCAACTGGGTTGCGTGAGAACTTGGCGAGTGACGTAGTCTTCGCGACGACGAATGAAGTATCATCGAATAATCGTAATTTTGGATTGTGTACGTGGGAGATTTTTGGAAGTAATCGTGGTGGCATATCTCAATTAGCTTGGAAAATCCGTCGTGAAACAGAGAAGCTTTTGGTTGACAGATTCACTGTGCATAGGACTGACAATTGGGGGTGGGAGCTTCGAGGTTTCTTTTACGTTCTCCGAGCCAAGGAATGTGGTGCCTCCGTTTCTGAAATAGAACTCTGGAGGGATATAATGCGAAATATTGTCGTACAAGAAAAGCCACGATGGGTTTCAGCAACAAGATTCCACAGATATTACTATCGGGAGGTTCCTGATGACATGCAAGGGCTGGGTTGGTAGGCACAAGGGAATAATAATGGCAGGCGATAGGGAAAAGCCGTCAGCAAAAATGAGTTTTAATCAAACAACTATACCGGAAAGGAGATTGGATCGTCCACAGTAATACTAGAGTAATACTTTGATAGCAAATCAACAACGCCATTACCGTGCAGTAATCCAACAACTACAACCAACCTGATTATCTTCTTGCCTGACTCTGGTTTGTCCACTTCGTTGCAATCCCTGACAGTGTTCCGAGAAGCAACAATGTAACCATGATTGGAAATAAATATTTGTGAGGCATCCACGACAAATGAATCACCTCCTTCAATAATCACATTCATCTTTCTATCTCCCGACACAGCTCGTTTGCCCTCTTTTATTTCGATTATTTGTGCATACGACGCATTAGTCTCAAAAATTATATCAGCATATCTACCCTCAGAACCATTCACCGATACTGCACTATAGAATTTATTTGTGCATTGAACACAGCCAAACATTTTTTCATTCGTTGGGTACTTCTCCTTAGTAACATTGTCAATCATTTTCAGCCATCGTGATTCAAACAAGTTAAGATTCCTGACAGCACCCTTTTGCAGCGGTGATTTTAGCGTGAATAGAGGTAGCGATTGTGATTCAAATTCTACATCACATGATGATGTGTGCTGATCTCTAACTGCAAAATTCCATCGTTTACGAATCGATTTGTTGTCTTTCAACGATTGGAGAACAGTGTAGGCTTTGATAGTGTTTGATACCAGTATCTTATCCCGCTCTACAATTGATTGATTGAATAGGTAACAAATTACTAGAAACGAGACCAGCAATGAATCAAGTATGCCTAGAGAACTAAACAGATGAAGATCAGATCCATCATAGAATATTGCTCCGTTATCGAATAAAGCAAGTGCCGAAGAAATTATAAGAGCCGGAAAACACGTGGCTACTAGTGGAGTCAGTTTTTGAGGATCATCGGTGAACGATCGAAGAAGATTAATTCGCCTTTTTCGCTTGAATGTTTCATGTCTCATTCCTGTATTAATCGACTGTAACAATGGAGCTGGCGAGTATGCCTTTCCCCAATTCGATAATTGTTGTGTCAGTCGTTGCGTTGTCTCTTGTACATATTCGTCTCCTAGAAACATGGGAATATCTAAGCGCTGGCATGTATTGATTGCAGCGAAGAAATCTGCACCGTACAACATATCCTCGGGTGATTTCCCCTCTCCAATACTATTGCCATATGCATCGAATCCAGCAAATTGTTTCGTTAAACGAATGACGCGCTCTGGATCCAATTCCAAAACTACACCATCTGGATGGACCTGCTCGATCAGCTGTGTCACCTCTTGCGCTGAGTTGCATCTGAAATGAGAAGTTCCAATAACGTATACCTCCAACGAACAAGTAGGAGTGGTGGCGTTAACGAATCCGATTTGCGGCGACGAGTCCTTGATGATTTCATCGAAGTTAAATGATGGTTTAGATTGAGGTGGCGGTGGTACAACGATTATGGAGTAGCAACGAGGAAGGGCGGCGAAGAGTAACAATCTCATCATTGACATGCGTCTCCTACCACCAACCTCCTATGATTGACGTCTCTCCCAAACTACAACCACCTCTCATGGTGAGCCCGCTAAAGAAGACTGCTATTCTTTTCTCTTCTTCCTCCCCGAACCCCCTCATTTTGCTCGCCTCTCGCTTCGTCAACATGACGGACGATACTACCCCGACCAACGCCTCGCCGGACGAACCAACGCCAGCGGCATCCACTGCATACCCGGAGAGCGACAATGCTGCAAATGCTGCCGTCGTCGGCCGGCCCACGCCATCTCCCGATCAACTTGTACCCCAGACGACCTCCGCTGCAAAGTTTGATTCCAGCTCTTCGCCAAGCGAGGACGTAGAGGTCGGTGGCGAACCATCGAACGACTTCACGCCCGAAAAAGAGGATGATACCACGAGCCAATCTGGCAATGCGACAATGATGGCGGGTCGATTGGATGATGTCAAGGACTCATTCATTTCCACCCCATCCCCATTCAAAAAGCAAGTAGCAGCATTGGCTGGTATCAATGACGACAGTTCTCGCAGCGAACGGACGCAGTCAATCGTTTCGAATGACAATGTAGGTCACGAGCATATGGAACTACCTCCTCTGCCACCAATGCATATGCAACTTCCTCCTCTGCCACCAGCGCCAATCTATACGCCCGCTCGGGATCACCTACTCGCAGAAATGATGCAAAGTCCCGATCTTGAAGATGCCAATGTGTGCGATTACGACCACCTCGGAAGCGAATGCTTGGCATCGGCATCGACGGCCTCGGGTATGCTTTCGCGGACTGATGGCTTTGATACGATGCCCGGGCTGTTCCCAGGTATTGATATTGACAGCAGTGGTAGTTACGGTGGAGCAATGACAGTGCAACGCAACAGCAGCGGGTTAGATATGACGCAGTTCGTATTGTATCCTACGAGAGATCCATTCCCGTTGCCACCCGTCCTACAGGCACATCTTAACGAGACATACGCTGCGTCGAGCGTAGTCTTGACAAGAGTCGAAGGTGGAGGTGACGATGGAGCGCATCGTGGCCTCTACCAAGTCACGTCTTATCGTCCACGTAGAGACGGTAGTAATGTCCCTGGAACCACACCTCTTGCCTATCCATCTTTCCGAGGAGTTGCCTCGAGTCCTAATCATTTAGGTGGTACTATTATTGAGTTTGGTGGCGAGACTGCTGCACGTGGCAAGACGCTAGTACAGCTGTCACAGCTACCTCAGCGTTTCACCGACAACAATAGTAAGAAGAAGACAGTAGTTGCTCGGTCCCTCCCGTTCCGGAAGCGACCTGTGGAGGAGGAGAATTCTAACGAAGACGATGAGGAATACAGCCCACCGAGCTCAGTTGTCGTCGCGAAGAAAAAGTTGCCGCTAGCTGAGAACAAGAATGTACTCGTGCGTCATAATGTGCGGACCTTGGCGGACGGTGAGCGAGTGAGTTGCAAGTGTAAGAAGAGTCAATGCCTCAAACTGTACTGCGATTGTTTCCAGCAGAATTTGATGTGCACAGCTAACTGCGAATGCGAGAAGTGCAAGAACACGGAGGCCAATGATCGCCCCGGAGGTAGCCGCGCCGAGGCAGTCGCTGAGATAAAGCTACGCCGGCCGGACGCATTCAAGCCTCGTACGAGAGACGCTGGAGAGGGGTGTAAATGTAAGAAGAACAAATGCCTCAAGAAGTATTGCCTTTGCTTCAATCAAGGGGAAAAGTGCGACAATCGGTGCCGTTGCAGAGACTGTGAGAATCAACCCTTGGCGGATGACGAGGAAAAAGAAGAGAATGTCCGTGTCATTAAAGTTCGTCTCAATCCTCCCACGCGGAAGGTAGTATCAAAGAAGAAGGCAAAGAAAGAGCCTCGCGATTTGTCGGCCAACGCCAACATGTCGGTCGTTTATGGCATGGGATCACCTCCAGCTCAATCAGAACAATATGGCAAAGTTATGGGGATCTAGCCATCGCGATTGGATTAGGCGACGGAATAGACGGCAGAAAGAGGCAATTGAATTGCCTCTTCTACTTTTCTTCAAGATATTTTCGTCATCCTATCAATAATTCATGTATAACAATATTTTCATTAGTGTTGTATTGCCACAATCTTCCATTCACCTACCTGCCAAACTTATCGACTGTCACCTGCGCCAGGCGAATGTCAGCTTGTACTTTCTTCCTGCGATAGAATTGACAGGTACATCCATCGCCTGTGCACAAGATATCAGTGTGAAGTGTACCATGGATTCGTTGACATTCTGACCATAGGTGAGAGTAGAGTAGTTCGGCTTCCTTCAGTGCAGCCAGCTTTCCTAAGTAAATCTGAGCCTCCTTCGGCACGCAGTACTTGCACAGATTGCCCTCGTCTACGCCGATACTTACCTTGCACCCCATACATGTTGACTTCTTCTGAGCGAACATCATCAACGAACCCTTCTTGGCCGTGGGCGTTGGAATAAAGATTTTCCTTGTATGGTCACCCTGTAACAAGCTCTTCTCAACATTATCAATAATGGGTTCGAAAATACGTGTTAGCGGCTTCGAGAGTTGATTACTGAGATACCATTTGGAGTCGATGGAAATATTATTCTCAAGCACATAAATTGGATCTTCTGCCTTTTCGAAATTCGCAGCACCCTTTGCCGCGGTGATGATGACATATGGCACACGATCTCCCATCTGTGGTGCCGATCCTGGATCACGCTTCCTCATCCTCGCCGCAAGCTCGACGTGAGCTTGTTTCATCTTGTAATCTTCCGCCTTCCCTCCAAGACCTAACGCGTACTCCGCGCCTTTATTCAAACTCTTCGTTATTACCAGTCGCGAAATGTCCATCTTATTCTGCAGCAGATCCGCTATTTGCGACTTCACATAGTTAATCGCACTTGGGACATTCCGTTCGATGATGATTTTGTCGAGAGAAGTTTGGATGACCTCTCGGACCAATGCACAATTGTCACGTCGAACTGTTTCTAGACCCTTCGTGTCCATATAATCATATTTGTCAATTTGAGTCCACATCAGACCTGCATAGCGCTTCTTATTCATTAATAAGTAAGGATAGTAGACCTTCTCAAATTCCAACTCAATCGGATCAGGGAATAGGTCAGAGCACTTCTTTGCCGCTTCAATTGCAAGTGGGAACGTCTCCGCAACGGTCTTTGTCCCAAACTTGACCATGACTGAATCTGTATCACCGTAAACAACCGTTGCATTCTGTTCATACCCCTGTGCTTGGGTATAGTGTTCCTCTACATATGCTTTCGTCGTCTCCAACAAGTAGCGACCGTAGGCCGTCACGGACGACGCGATAGGGACACAAGGAAGCTGACCAACCCCGGCGCCGGTGAATCCGTAAACAGAGTTGGCAGATATCTTCAACGCAAGCTGACGACCATTCTGGACAGACTTCTCGAATTCGTTGGGCGCATTCTTCATGTCCTTCTTTGCTCTTTTACGTGCCGACAATAATTCCTCAAGGATGATAGGCAGGATGCCCTTCTTGACATTCGAGTGCACAAAGTTGTGTCCATTCTCACTGCGTTTGAACTTCGATGGATCAATCTTACTCGCCTCCAGTGGACTTAGCATTGTCGAATAGCAAAGATTGTACGCTTGCATGATACTCGGATATAGACTTGCAAAGTCAAGTGTTGCGATTGGGATTTCATAGTATGACTTGATGGGGTCGAGCACTGTGGCACCCTCATAGCCTTCGTCGCCATTCGGGTTGCCACTCTTCTTCAATGTCGGTACCAATAGATCAACGTCACGGCACTTACGTAATATCATCGAGAAGACTTTAATTTGCTGTCCACGTGAAATGAGGAATGATACGGGTACACCGGTCACGCGAGCCATCTCGACGTAATTGATAAGGACGCATAATTTGTCCATGAGTCGTTGGGGCAAGAGAGCATCCTTGAGACAGTACACAGCAAGTCGATGACGATCAGCATCCGATCCTGCTTGCAAATCTGATATAATCGAATGGTGGACATCCTCCCTGCGATTAAGATCGAGATGGGTTAGATGGACGCAAGTATGAGATACCAAAGTTGCAAACGAGAGGAGACTAAGAGTTGTTGTGCTCACTTTTGCTGACCCAGGTATTCCGCACAGACTGAATTCAACGAATATGAACTCAATTTGTGATTTCGTTGCATGTACGGCAACATGTCAAAAATAACCCGACCCTCAATCGTGGTTTCAGTATTCGTTCTGCGACCATATGCTGAACTTTGAAACATTTGCTCTCTCTTCCTTGTCTGTGCATTCTTCACGCGGCCCCATTGGGTAAAGATACGTAGCTTGGGATCCTTCTTACTCCAAAGTGCCTCGGCACGATCTAAAAGATAGGGAATGTCAAAATTCTGAACATTGTAGCCAGTAAATATATCAGCATCAGAGGCATGCACGAAGGTACGCCATTTGAGTAGCATATCCTCTTCGGTCGTGCTGGATATGACCTGAGCGCCAACGATGGGAAGACATCCCTTAAGCGTGAATACATTCTGAACGATCGGCTTTGTTTCACCATATACACTAACAGTATTGGCAATCTGTATGACAGGATCATGTTCAGCTTCGGGGAAGTACCCCTTCCGTCCTTGACATTCAATATCGAAACTTAAGATACGGAGTGGTGCGACCTTTGACCATTCTCCCTCGGGCTTACGTGGGATGATCTCATTGAAGAATATATCTGCCTCAATTTGACAATGTGTACCCTTCTCTCCCTCTGTTTGACGCAATTTGTAAGTCCCTTTGGGTAAGCTTAGCCAAGACGCACCGGTAATGTCTCGGTCGATCATGTAACGTAAGACGTACGGGACGTTACATTCGAAGGGTTGGTAAACTATATTTTCCCGTACTTCCTGCCCACTACCAGTGGTGGTAATACCAGGTAGACGTATCCCATCCTCCATAATCGTTTTCAACTTGGGGATCATTCCCGGCATGGCCACGTACACCTTGAGAAAGGCAGTGTGGGATGGATCGTATCCCATAATAGACTGTTTGTTCGTTACATTCTGAACCCCAAGAACTGCCTTCAGTGAGGAATTGGTGTTGTTACTATTGCTGCCTCCCTTGCCACTGTCAAACTGACTCCCAAGCTTTGCACGTAACAGTTCATCCAACATTGATCTAACTTTGCCCAAGTTCTCATCTGACCCATCGAGAGAATATCCCCGAGGCAAGGCAAAGTATGCATATGCCGTAAAGCCATGAATAAACACGGCAACACTATTCCCCGTTTCATTCACTCCGTACAAACGTATAATGGGTACTGTCCCATCACTCGCACCGAGTATCTTCTTGGTAGCATTGGGATTATTTGGTAATGGCCTACCCCCGATCATATCAATATCCAGCCATTGCAAATTAAGATCATGAGCGGACACATCCCAAACAGCCGCGGGTACAACAGGGCGTGACCATCGTGCTCGATGTGCCTCGGTGATATCACCAAAGGTTATATCACCCTCATCATCATCCAGTTGTGGAGGAGGTGGACCGTCTAAATCATACTCAACATCGTCGAAATCATCGGCATAATCATCGGCGAAATCACCTCCATTATCGTCGTCACCGCCGTAACCCCCACCTCTTAGACGCTTCGGAGATGATGCGTCGTCATCATCGTCGTCGTTTTGATTCCGCTTGCGTTGTTCGGACGACATCTGTTGTCAGACGAAGTGTGCGAGCTACACATAAACAATGACGACTGACCGAGCCTAGGGGCTTCGAGTGGTGTATTCCCCCCCTACCACCCACCACTCACTAGATACTCAACCATGATGACGGACAACTTTTCCTCATCGATTCGAGTGCCCTCAATTGACGTGGGAACATGGCACATGATACCACGCGATGACTTTCATAATGCATTTGATACATACCAGGCACTTCACATTACAGGATTTGTACCTCGATCAGATCACCCGAATGAACGCATCTGTAATGCAGATTCCATACAGCCTCTCTTTGATTCACTGAATGATAAAGATAAGGCATCATGGTGCATTGAGGGAGCCAATACCACCAGAATCAACAACGAGTTGTCAATTCTTCCGAGTCAGTTCCTGAATGTCAAGAATATGACTCCTCAACGTGGATATTGTAGTTTTTTGGTACAACACAGCAAGGTACAATTGGAGGAATTGGTAACAAGTCGTCTACCAATGGTACATCTACCAGTGGCAAGTGGTGGGGTACCTCATAATTGCATGACTGGTAAAGTAATGGAAGTAAAATACGGACCTTGTTTATGGATATTTTTTGGTAAGAACCATCCCCACGTTGATAATAATGACAATAACAACAACAACAACAACGAATTGACATCGATGCTACATGGTCGACCAGAGCACACAGACTCGGTTACGCACGATGGGACATGGCATTATCAATTATCAGGGACAAAAATTTGGAGATTGAGACCCACGACGGAATTGCTACGAAGGGTTGAAGAATATGACAATAATCAACAATTATCTGTAGTATCAGGTACCAAAAGAAGGAGAAGTGAATTATCAAATGACAAAAATGCGGGTGATAATAATGTGGATGAAGATAGTACAAATTTGTTTAGTAAGATTGAGGTGGTTTGTAAAGAGGGAGATATTTTATTCTTGAATACACGACTATGGTTTCATAGTACATTAATTCCGCCCCAGGATGTCCCATCAGTTTCATACGCTCGTGATGTTTACTTGTTACCAGATTCAACGGCTGACGATAGCAAAAAGAATGGAGTCAGTAATCGAAAAGAAAGAGATGAAGAAGAGGAAGAAGAAGAATCGACCATGAAAAATGTCGACGGTACATATGCAACAGAGGACATAGATGCAGAAACAGTACTCTTTACAGAACATACTATGCCAAATTGTGAATTGCATCGCTCGAGGACTAATCCAAATTGTCAAGTGGTGGAATTAGAAGATGATAATCTTGGAGGAGAAGGGAGTAGTAGTTACATGGCAGTAGTAACATTGAGAACGATCAAGGCGGGTGAATTCTTCTCAATTTTAGAATCTGATGAAGAGGAAGAAGACGACTCTGATGATGATGATGATGATGATGATGATGACAATGGGGATTGGGAGGAAGAGCAGGAAGATGATGTGTGCAAAAAAGCTTAATTGTGCAGATTTTTCAGTTATTACAAGTACTACAGTCTCCAGATCAATTGTCTCCGTTTTTTTGTCGGGAAATATCCCTCTTGCTGTGAGATATATCCCATTGTCGTCCTGTTGGTCGCCGTGGTAGAATTTGACGGCCGCCGCTAATACCATCGGATAGTGCATTGTCTTGCGCTTCTTTTGGTACCCTACTTTAGTCTATAGCAC
>Ga0247843_1002617_pt1 | contig 32075 bp, 24 predicted proteins | sample LaCruzMarch2017__FD_192420 | JGI IMG/M metagenome (GOLD analysis project Ga0247843, IMG submission 192420) | Freshwater microbial communities from meromictic Lake La Cruz, Castile-La Mancha, Spain - LaCruzMarch2017_8m | ecosystem: Environmental > Aquatic > Freshwater > Lake | place: Spain... | reverse complement strand
CACGAACAAAGATTCGCGAAGGTCCACGAACAAAGATTCTCCATAACAATACCTAGTTATGTACATCACATCTCATAGCTACGTATCGTCCTACTATCGCGGTACGTAAATATCTACAATACCATGGCGCCTATGTCACCGTATGACCACTAGCGACTGTAGCAGGTGCTGAAACACTTTATATATATATAAAGTAGACCTCCCATGAGTTTGAACTGTGTGCGGAGTCTCAATCATAAGTACCCACAGAGACTCCACCTTCTAGATACAGATACACCAAGGACCAAGGAGATTTACTCTCAGGTCCCATAGGAGCAGATATTAGGCTGAGATTGCATCCGTATGACCACTAGCCACGGTAGCAGGTGCTGAAACACTTTATATTTATATAAAGTAGACCTCCCATGAGTTTGAAATATGTGGGGGGTCTCTATCATAAGTACTCACAGAGACTCCACCTTCTACACCAAGGACCAAGGAGATCCACTCTCAGGTCCCATAGGAGCAGATATTAGGCTGGGATTGCATCCGTATGACCACTAGCCACTGTAGCAGGTGCTGAAACACTTTATATATATATATAAAGTAGACCTCCCATGAGTTTGAACTGTGTGCGGGGTCTCAATCATAAGTACCCACAGAGACTCCACCTTCTACACCAAGGAGATCCACTCTCAGGTCCCAAAGAGCTGCATTATTGTAGAAATTACAAATAAAGAAGTTTCTCAATGGGCAACCAATTAATGATTCATGATTCCAATGTTTGTAGTATACAACATTATATACAATTATTTATGATTCAATTGTTCGCAGCATACAACATTATATTTTTTATTTTATTCACTATCACACTCACCGCCATCGCTTTCATTATTATCACTGCCTATCATGGGCTTCTTTTTTATTGAGTACAAGTCTCACATTGAGTATTTCTGGCTGCTCTTTGGTTTTGATGAGCTCAATTAATACATCTTCATTGATGGCAAAAGGCTCCAGTCTACGAGAGGGTGCTCCCAAACAGATCCGATTAATGGAGGGAGATTTGCTGCAGCTGCAGCTGCAGCTGCTGTTGGTGGCTCCAGGACAATGGCTTCATTGTCCTCAGTCTCTGATGAGGAATCAGAGGTTAAGCCGGACATTTGACTGCTGTTGGCAGCCGTGTGTGTCATCAAAGCGGGAGAAGAATTCTTATGTTGTTCCTGATCACTGATCAGTCCTTGTAATACTAGCAGAAGACGCCGCTCCTTGTTTGTTTTTCATCATGTTGCAATATCCTTCATGATGTGCACAACAGTTTGTACTACATCTCGGAGGTTCATAATTTATACTTGCTTCAAAGCCTATCTGACATACATGATGGACTGGAATGTCACACCCATCCTTTTGGCATGTAAAAGGGGCTAATGACTGCATAGTGCAACCCGTAGCACAATCCCCCCAGTCACATACGTATTGTGACATAGCTGCCGCGGCCACTGTCAACCCTGCTGCTGCTGCTACCTTGACCGACTGCTGCTGCTGCTGCTACTGCTGTTGCTACCTTGCCCGACTGTTGCTGCTACTACTGCTGTTGCCTGTTGCTACGTCGCCCGACTGCTGTTGCTACTACTGCTGCTGCTGCTGCTGCTGCTGCCTCCTCGCCTGGCTGCTGCTGCTGCTGCTTTGCAATATCGTGCGCTGGTGATCTGTCATGGTACTGAAATGAAGATTTTAGTAGTGGGGTAAGGTCCGGTAAGGTAGGGGTAAGGCAAAAAAGCGGTAATTTTACCCCTTTAGTGCACTTTACCCTAACTCTGGCCCAGATTGGAGATACCGGGTAAAATTACGGTAATTACCCGGTAATTACCCGGTAAAAAACAACTAAGCATAAAGGAAGCCAGCAACAAAAATCGATCCATGATGTCTTAGCGATGGTTCGGTGTGATTGATTTTGTAGAAATCCGGTGGGGGAGTGAGGAATGTCGCCGCCACCACCCAGCAGTTACACTTATTTTCCACAGCGGCATCTGCGACGTTAGAATATTGCCACCTTGGCTCAGATTTTTCAGTCTTGAACGATGGTTTTGATAATTGACTTTACAGTACAATGAATTGCGCTAGTCAGTCTCATTTGCGAGGAGGGGGGGTGGCAACAACAACGGGGACGCAGTCATAGGGGGAGGGGGATTATTAGTATAATAAAAATTGTTGAAGTATTATTCCGTTTTACGTTTTGATGACAATATTGACACTTGGTGAAGGCAAGCGACTCCGTTTACTGTCTTGTTGAGTGTGCACCTTATTATTAGCAAACCAATAATTATTAACATAAATCCTCCACTGAGTTTTTGAATATTCCTCTCCAATAAGCAATAAATAATATATTGTGTGTGTGTGTGTTTGTATTTTATATAGGTGGCAGTAGAATCCAACCTTTGCCTTCCACATACCCCCCTTTTATCCACATGGCTATCAGTATTAGGTTGCATACTACTTTTGACTCCAAGGGACACCCTTTGGCTTCATATCATATCTGTCCTAATCACATTCTACTATGGTGATAGGTCGTGTGGATACAACCCCACGCTGATATCTGCTCTAGGGAGTGGTACAGTAGTGATGCTTGCTAGGGTTTCACTTGGTTTCTCATGCTGTAGATGGTTGAGACCCTCCCTCCACTTCAGACTCATAGCAGGTCTTCTTTATACATATATAATGCAATTCAGCACCTACTATAGCGGCTACAGGTCGTAAGGATGCAGCTCCAGACTGTTATTTGCTCTATGGGAGAGGAAAAACCAGCCAAGTAGGAGATTCTCTTGGTTTTGGGTTTTGCCATGGGGTTCTACTGTTACATATGATTGAGAGCCCCAATCCAGTTTATACTGATAGCAGGTCTTCTTCATACATATATAAAGACTTTGAGCACTTGCTACTGTGGCTAGTGGTTGTCATAAGGATGCAACCCCATCCTGATATCTGCCCTCTGGGACCCGAGATTCTTGGATCTCCTTGTTCGTGTAGGTGTAGGAGGTGGGTCTCTGTTAATTCTTATGATTGAGGCCCCCCATTCCCTTCATACTCATAGGAGGTCTTCTTTATACATATAGAATGCAATGCAGCACCTGCTACAGTGGCTAGTGGTCATAAGGATATAGCTCCAGCCTTATATAGGCTCTCAGGGACCTAAGACCTAAGAGTGATGTTGTGCTTGGTGTAGAAGCTGGATCCTCTGTTAGTACTTATGATTGAGACCCCCCATCCAGTTCATACTCATAGCAGGTCTTCTTTATATATATATTAAGTGATTCATCACCTTCAACAGTGGCTACAGGTCATACGGATGCAATCCCAGTCTAATATCTGCTCCCTGAGATTTGAGATGTGTAACCTGAGTTCACACAAGCATATACCACCATGGCTGGTAAGGGGTACAGACCACTTCAGACTGAATCTATCATCCACCATATGTATATAGAAGATGTCTGATCACATGCTACTGTGGTCAAATGGCATATAGTTGCATCCCCATGCTGGTACACACACCACTCCCACCCATGGAACCCCAGTAAATGAAATCAGTTGAATGTTTTTAGTTACCAGAATCCTAGTCCTTGCCGGGCCTTTTTGGAATGTAAGGTCATCTTTTACATTACAATGTTGTCTGCAAAAAAGGCCTGGCAAAGAACCTTGATTATTAGTGGTGGAGATAGGATTCTGAGTGATAAAAAAGTTGTGGATTTTTTTGTGAAAATGAGGTTAGTATGTTTGAGATCAAATACCAACCAATGATGCTGATCGCTGATCTCATCTCTAGATACTCCGACGACCACGAACGACATGGTGTTTCAAATCTAGAACGACCTTCACAGGCAGTAGTAGGAGAAAACAGCATGAGTGAGAATTACTTTGTGGTTTTTGCCGGCGCCTCGCGTCTATGAAAACACCATGCGTAATTATGGCAAGGTGGTGCCTCATCAACAGTTGAAGGGTCCACCTCCACAGGATACTGGGGGTCGGGGAGTGGAGAGTAATAATAGACCACGCGTTCATAGCGGAATGACATTATATGTGAGTTTGGGTTTCGTCAAAACTAGCGCTGTACATTTTCAATTCTCTTAACCACTTGCAATTATTTTATAATTCATTATCATCTTCAACCCACCCACCACATAATGTATAGGAGCTCAAGAGGGAGACTGCAATGAGACTCGCCCAGGCAGAGGGGGGCATTGATGAGTCAAGTTCTGGATCCGCGGACAACGTCTCTCCGCAAGTGCCTCCACTACACCCGGCTCCTGCAGTAACTGCGCAGCAGCCACAGCAGCAGCATCCACAACAGCAATACCGTGGTGCACGTCCTTCAGGATATCCACATCAGCGAGGGCAGCAAGGTTTTCATCTACCTCTTCCACTACGACGGGTTGAGTCATCACCCGGACCTCGATATGCTGCCGATAGTAGTAAACGGAATTATACGAATACTCAACTTGGTCTTGGCGGAGGTACAGTTGGGAACTCTCCTCCGCAGGGGGGTCCAAATAACAACACCAACGTGCTTGGAATGACACAGCAGCAACAGCAGCAGCAGCAGCCATGTTCAACAACGCCAAGGGTGAAACAACGTGCGGCTGTACTGAAAGATCTTGGCAGTACGGAGAATACGTCGCCTACGTCACCGTCTCATTCGAATTCATCGAATAAGGGGAATCATCATAATCGGGGAAGAGGTCGAGGACGTGGTGGAGATGTTGGAGGAGGAGGAGAGTCGGCAGCAGGTAGGGGGGGCAGGAGCAGTCCAACTAGAAGGAATAAGCCTCAACAATCTGTCAAGACAGATGGTTGTAGTGGTGGTAGACGCACACCCGTGAGGGATCATATCATTACCGGTGGTGGCCAAAAACTCTTCGCAAGTCCTGCAACGACACCTGTCTATGGTGAACCTCCGCGAGGCAGCGGTAACAACAACAAGTACAGCCCGCATTCTGGAGGATATTCTTATGGAGGACGGGGTGGTGGTGGTGGAACCTATTACGGAAACAATATGATGGATCATCAGAAACAGCTGCAGCAGCAACAACAACAACAACAACACCAAAGCAAGCTCCCGCATGGACTTACGGTACAGGAGTTAAAGGAAATGACACGTGCAAGACTTGCGGCAGAAGCCGAGGGTGGACAACTTGACGATGATCAGTCAATCCACTCAAGTGGGACGCGATTGTCATTAGGTAGTGGTGATCACTACGGAGGAACACCGTCACAATCCAATGAGTTCAATTATCATACCAATCATCGGGGTTGGCCGTACCAACAAGGACGTCCACAACAACAACAACAACAACAGCAACAACAGATGAAGATGCAGGCGCAGATGCATCAAATGCAGGCGCCCAACTCACACTCTCCACATTACACCTCTCATCCTCGACACCCCAGTCCCGTCTTCGATTCGGCATTGGATACTAAAAGCACAGACTCAAGTACAATGGTCCCCGACTATGGTCCATTGCACACTACAACAGAATCATCGCGGTATCATCACAAAACGTTTTACACATCACCTAATAACGTGAATGGTATGCAATTTAATCGTGCACGTTGTCTCTCGGCAGGCGCGACCAATATTGTACCATACTCCTTCGGATTGCAGCATCAGCAACATCAGCAGCAAAGTGTAGTGTTCTACGACAATAATATCTCACCGTCCACGACTGCAGCAGCATCTGCAGCGGCTGCAAATATACAACGCTGTGCAACGACATCACCAGGAGCGATTATGACACGATTACGCGAAGATCAGCAACATCTATTCACAACATATGAGCGGGATAGGTTGGCAATACCACCCTTGTCCGAACCTCGGATGCGCACACGTGCCGCAACAACGATGATGGGAGTTGATTGTCTTGCGGCTGCTTCTGCGTCTGCTGCACCAAGTGCATTCATGCCAGTAACATTTGATGACAGTGGTAGGCCCAAGCTTACCACGTATGATCGTTCATTCTCGAATATGAGTGGTACAAGTGCAATGGGTGAATTGCCATCATTAATGGCCGAGTCTGTATTGGATAGTATGAAAGGTGTTGCACCCATTGGAGGGGATGTTATTGTTGGACCCACCTCCTCATCTCCCTTTCGTCCGACGGAGAAGGAAATGAAAAGAGGAGGAGGGGGAGGAAGATCACCATTCCTCGTATCATCGTTGGAGGAAAGTCCCGAGAATGTTAGATCGGCATTCCGGCTCAGTAGTCTTTTGACGGACAGCTCTGGTGGGAGCATGTCATTAGAGAATGTATTCACGACGGATATCTCTGGTAATAGTTTATTATTGGGGACTCAGTCTTGGGATACACAAAATCAGAACGACGATTTTAGTTCCATGTTGAGTTTTGCTGGCGTTAATGGACCTGCCTTACGTGGACGAGCGGCAACGGAACCGCTATGGTTCCGTGGAAGTGATGCTAACCTGGTATCTCATTTAGATCCTGAGTATAAGTTTGAGGGTGATCAAGAGGAGTTGAATGATGAGGGGGGTAAATTTGGGTATGGAAAGTCTGATCAACCTTGACAAGTTGATAGTACACGGGTCGATGGGATGTTCAATGTGATTTGTGGCATACTTTGTTTGGAATGAATGAATGAATGTGTTTGTGTTTAGATGTGTTTAGTGTATTATTGTATCTTTGCTAATGATATTTGTGATTTGTCAACCTTGCTTCTTCTCCAATGCTGCTGCCGTCTTGACTAACTTTGCTCTTTCTCCCTGTTCATGATTGACCTCCTCCCTAGAAACAATGGCAGCATCAATCTTTTGCATCTTTTCACCATGAATCTTCCTAAAAACGAATGCTCGTGCTCCCTTATCCCAGTCACTATTCAACATACCATAGATGAGACTGTCCCTATTCGCATCCTTGACAATCATGTGTTTCAATATCTCACCCTCCTGCGTAAATCCCAGTCGATTCGGTAGACGTTTCCCGCGTACGTCCAGTGAATCAACACACATTTGTACACGACGATAACCAAACGCAAATAACCGATCAAGGAGTAGAAAGCATGATTCCATCTGTTCAACACTTCCATCTAAGTATGGGTTCATAATTGGGAGTTCCATCTGCACCTTCAAATTCTTAGGATCATCTTCTATTAGGTGTATCACCCCCAATAGTCGATCAGTAATCGCATTCATAATAGCAAAGCAAGCTTGATTGGACTGTAGTCGGAATATCTCCGACTCACCCAATCCTTCGGATGAAGTGAATGGCCCAATGTCCATAAATCCGAACACCTCATCCGGATCGTACGATTTATGTTCCCCATGTGCATTTCCTGAAGTAATCTCCCACAACGACTTCAAATGACGGTTCCGATCAAGTGGCTCTAACCGTACAGTCCGTCCAATAATATCCATCGGGCGTTCCATATAAAGTTTCGCATACCGTTCATCACACTCGTGTGACTTGGATGATAATGATTCATAAAATCGTGCATATGACCATCGATAGGGCAGCGACGTATGTGATCCACACCCGGCATACGCCCGGGCATATGCCTCACATCGATGATCGGGACGTCCGCCCAAGATTGGCCCGCCAGGCTTGTCTTGACAATGACGGTAGGCAATATGATAATTCTTTTGATATCCCATTGACAATTGAGCATCTCCTCCTGTTCCTACTTCATCGGCGGTATTTCTTCCTTTCCCCTCCCCTGATGGATTGACCATCATAAGCATTTTGGTCAAATTCGCACGTTTGGTACGTGGTCCATCTTTCGGATAATTAACTGACATCATCCATTCTCTGCCTTCTAACAATCGTTCCAATAACAATGGTCGACGTTTACGTTGTGTAATGGCATCAGGTGCAGAGGATGAGGCTCCTAATCGTGATTGTTCTTCAATACGTCTCCATGTCCCCCCAAGTGTTAGGAGTGAGAGTACAGCAATGACGGTGAGGGTGAAGGTGAGTATCCCAAACGCAATGCCATACTTTTGTGCAGCGGGCATGTTGAGTATACCAAATGCTGATAAGATATCATCGATGGACTTGATGGATGTAACGACTGAGAGTGATTGAAGGATCTTGTCGTAGTCCGACATGGAGGAGGTGATAAGTAGATAATAATAGTCGGGACGTTGGGTTGTTGTGAGGTGGTGTTGTTGGTGTGTTGTTTTATCTAGTAGCTAGGGATTATGTACTATCTACCCAAGATTCTTTATTCTTTTCTCCTGTCGCGCTGATTGATGCCAGATTCGATGTCGAATGTCATATCGTACAGTTGCGTGCAGAAAAAATGCGAATTGATTGGTGGGTGTGCGCGATGTCATTCCACTTCTTGAGGCTGTGTTAGTTGTGTAACATGACATAATTTCATCAGGGATGAATACTGGTAATCGTTGGCTGTCTAGAGATAATAAATAATTAATGATGGATCTCAATTGGTGCTTCTGTGGCGCCTTGCCTGATGTAACGGTGGACAATACCTCCTCTCAACATAATACTGGCGGAGCCGACGATGAGACTATCAATAGTTACAGTTCGGTATTCACAAACACGAAGATAAGTACAACCCTCGTTATCATTCCCAATGAGGATGCGGTTGTGAAAGAGACTGGTTATAATATCGATACCACAATGAAGAAGTTTATGCGTCGGTGGCGTATGTCATACCGAAGAAATAATAACAAGCGTCGAAGAGGTCACAACGAGCGCAAATCATTTTTCCATAGATGGACTCATCGATCCTCAAGTAAGAAGAATATTCAGCTCAATCATCCTATTTACACACAAGAGGAATTTGACAAAGAATTCGACAAACTACTAACGCTTGATCTGTCAAAAGCAATGTCAACTGTAAGTGAGTCGGCCAAGTCAACTGGAGAGAAAACACTTGTGGCTGCTGCAGCTGCTGCTGGGGCAACTTGTAAAGACTATGAAAATTCCAAGGATGTAGTTGTTCAATCATTTTTACGTAAACGTTCCATTCCATGGACAAAGCGTCGATCTCGTAAAGTGGCTATGGAAAATGATTATACTGATACACGAAACGATGAGATGATAAACTGTATGTATTCTTATGATGAACAAGAGAACGTTGAGGTAAAATCCATGTTTCACAATCAAGGAGATATCAAACGAGTAAACAGTATCACCAAGAACAAGGAGGTGATGGAACAAGAAGCATACATGTGTGATCTCTCTAACGCGCTAACATCTTTCATGGAGAACAGGTGCGATGCAGATGCCTGCATTTCAAGGAATCCTGATGGCACGACTTTGAAATCAAAGGATCCTGATGATGCACAGAGTGATTCAAGCAGTGGGGTCTCTACTACCACTGATCAAAAGATAAACCAACGAAGTAAGCTTGGTTATTAGGAGTTTACTGATTGTTTCGTAGATAGTGGAGAAAGTGCTGCTGGTGTCGTCGTGTCTGTCCGATGAAGAGGTTTTTTGGTAACAATATGCAAGGTCAATGCGTCTCTGTTTGTCTTAAAAACTATTACAATACGATCCTCCATGGTTTCTTTGCTTTCTTCTTACAATCGACTACGTATTACAACCCCTAATGCATCTTCAACCAATTGAACATCCCTTCGAACATCCTCGGCATCCTTCTTGGCCATTAGTACTACCGAATCCTTTTCGGCGGCGATATGCACATCGGCATAACCCGGTATCGTATCAGCACCTCGTACATCATCACGAGATTTGCTATCATACACTCGTTTTGCATGATCGTCCTCTAATTCAATGCATTTGCGTAATAGTACAGAGAGGATGTTCGATGTAGTATTATTGTCAATTGCAATGATGGATGGCAGTTCATACAATAGCACCTTGTGTTGATGAGACCACAATGCATCAACATTGACGTGTGATTTCTCGTTCCATGGTAATACTGGCCAATTAACAATCGGATTCGACGGTGATGGAATGATGTCAGCTGATGATGATCTGAGATTGACACCTTCCAACCCAACATGACGAAGTGCCTCATTGGATGATGACAACTTAGCACTTTTACTTTTCTCCTTCACGTACGTTACCAACCGATCCATCAGTCCACGTAATGCATACCGTTGAAGTGCGGATGTGTATGCCTTAATACCAATAAGTCGACCCTGTTCCGTCAACTGGTTGGCACCTAACCCAATTACGGCCTTGTCAGTCTTGTACACTACCTTCTTCTTTGTCGATGCACCACCCTCGCCAGCTGATTGAGCAGTACTTTGTCCTACAACCACCAACCTGTTACGTGCATCACTCATCATATCCATCACACTGGCACGTAGTATCTTCCATCCCGTATAAAAATCATGCCGTTTGGCCATTCGTCGATTCGCAAACTTGACTTCACTCCGTGCAATCGTGTATGGACTGTAATGTAATAACCAACCGGGTGTTAATTGATTCATCCCCCCCGGTCCATCCGTGACTAAACTAAATGGAAACATGATACGTTGGGGTGGCAATTGTACGCCCGCCGCCACTATCGAGTATGGAGCAAATGTCATATCCACTGGGAATTTAATAACGCATCCTAAGCCCCAAAAAGTACCTTCTCCGACACTGGTTTCTTGATCGGGTATACGTCCGGTATGATTACTACCCACATTACTACCATAGCCGACATTGCCCCTTCCCAATGGCCAAAGTATACCAATTAATAGACTTTGATGATGACTATTGGCATTCGGACCGAATAGCGTGCCATGGACTTCACCACCACTGATATGTGAATCCGGACCAAAGATAGAATTGGCAGTGAAGGAATGCGGCCCAACTTCGGCATGTTCCATGAGACAGATACGTTTGGCATCACTTTGAGATGTAATAGTGGCATCCCATTGCAGGAGGGCGTGTGTGACGGTACATCCATGTTTGATAGTTGAGTTGGATAATAGTAGAGCAGAAACTACACTCGTTGCTGAGTCGATGGAGGCACGTGATAATAAATGGACGTGTTTGACACGAGGCGTATGTAGGATGGATGAGTGTGGACATAGAACATTCATCGGTGGCGATGATCCAACGTCATCATTATTTCTGATTGACATTGTAGTGAGAAGAGTATCTGCAGTCCCACCATCGTGGGGATCCATGTTTAAAGTATGACAGACATCCACCATAGTACATTCCACCCTGACATTCGCAATACGTCCACCTCCTGCCTCTGGACCAAGCTCAATGTCCATACTCCCATCATGCATGTTAAAATTACAAACCTTCTTGGCAGACTGTACATCTGTGTCGGAACATGTGACAGAACCACATCCTATAATCGCAGCATATTTCATAACATGCGTCGAAGATATCTCAGTGTTTTTATGAACCGAACATCCAGGTTCTAAGATACAGTTATGTAGTAGTCCGTTGTCACTTACACCGATAATCCCTCCCAACGATGAAATGTCAGTTGAAGAAGTGACATTGTCGGGTCCATCGAGCAGTATTCCCAGGATGACACATCCGCTAAAGCGATTATTATACACCTGTGATACCAACTGCGGCGACACATCACGATGCATCATGGCTTGTCCCTCTCCGTTGCCAGCAACACGATACATGAGTATGATCTTCGTCGTCGTGCTATCATTGACGAAATGACAATTGCACCTCCTTGGGTCTAACAGTACCGCAAGTTCAGTCGATGACGGAGGACGTAGGACATATGTTGACGTTGGACGGCGTTCATTATTTTTTGGTGGTCCATCGAAGTCGAGATTGTTGGGCAAAGTAAGTAGTTGAGCGCTCCCATTACTGACGGTAGTAGAGAGGATTAGACGGGTCCGATCAAGATAGGCATGCCGAACTTGACGGCTATGGTGGAAGGGTAAGAGGACGTCGGTGTCGCTCATGATGCGGTGAAGGCTGTGGCTGATTTATGATTCTGAGAAGAGAAAAGAATCGATTTGTTCTTCCTCACAATTTGGTATCCCTTCCTAATAAGGTGGACCACCACTTATTAGAGCCTTACTTCGTGCACCTTTGACACGCTTTCAATTCAATTATCCAGTCAGCAGCCAATCCTTACGATTATCATTAGCAGTTGAACAATGCGATTAGTCTCCTTAGCAGTAAGTGTATTGGCGGTGGGTTGTTACGCGGTTGCTGACGAAGAGGTAACCGATCATCAAAATGTACGACATGTTGGGAAGCAAAGGGTAATGACGGACCGTCATTCTCATACCTCCTCCCGACGTCTTGGAAAAACAGCTGGTAAAGAACGTCTTGGCAAAACTGGTAAAGAACCAGAATACGATGATGAAAAAATGACTCCCTACTCAGCGGGCAAGAAGAAGAGGAATAAGAAACATAAGAATGAAACGAATAGGAATAATGGTGGGAAGGGTAACAAACTTCTAAGATTTGGAGTGCCCGACGAGGAATACAGTAAGGCTGAGAAAACGTCAGAAATTTCTGAGGGGGGAGCCAGTAAGTCTGATAAGATGATTAACTATTCGGACACAATTGAGGGTGGAGACAGCAAGGCTGATAAGACCGAGGGTGGTGACAGCAAGGCTGATAAGATGATTAACTATTCAGATATTATGGATGATAAGATGATTAACTATTCAGAGATGATTAATTATTCAGACATTTTGGTCGAGGGTGGTGATAGCAAGGCAGATAAGATGATAAATTATTCAGACCTTGTGGATGATTATGATGAGAGCGACAGCAAAGCAGGCAAACTTTCGGAGGAGGAAGGAAGTGCCAAGGCTGGAAAGACTTCTAGCACGGCGGAGGGGAAAGCAAGGAAATTGTTAAAGTTGCGATGAAATTACAAAAATGAGGCATACATTATTACATACATATTGGAAGATTTTAGGAGTGTGTCTTGTTTATGTAAGAGCAATAAGCATTAAGAATTGAACAAGCCAAGTAAATTGTCGCTCTTGTCTAGCTCCAAACGGGACAAGCTGCTAGTATGATTATCTTGTTGCCTGTTGTAATCATCGTCAATCAATTCATTAGCTTGGTCATAGTACTCGGATAGCGTCAAGACACAGCTACGTTCGGTACAGCTGTCTAACAACGCCGCCCAATGACGACACGACTTTAAGACTGTAGGGTCACCCACCACGATCAGACCTCGTCTAGCTCGAGTAATCGCCACGTTTAATCTACGTGCGTCACGTAAGAAACCCAGCTCTTTCATACGGTTAGATCGTACTGCACTGAATATCACAAGGTCTGTCTCTTGTCCTTGGAATGAATCCACAGTGCCTACCTGAACTCCAGCTGTTCTACCTTTACTATTGCTTGCACTCATACTGCTGTCCGCACTGCTAAGCGCCTTACGAAATAATTGAACTTGCTTGCTATAAGGCGTGATGATGGCAATATCCTTTGCTTGGATTTCTCCCTTAGAAAGAACTTTAGTAACGATATCAACGATAACCTGTATTTCTGCAGGATTGGATTTACCTCCGCCATCGTGTGCCACTTCATCAGAGCCATTACCAACTTCGAGGAAAGCCAATGGTTCATCATTCGGACTCGGCCAAGGAAATCCATTCAACAAAGGCAAGTCTTTCTTCACTGAACATTTCACGACTGAATTGTAGAAATATTTGTTTGGATGATACAGCAATGAACGTGGCATTCTGTACTGCTCTGTCAAAACAAACTCATCAAGTCCATTGCTCAATAGTCGCTCCATTGGACTCACGCCAAGGGACTTTCGTAGTTCAGCATCCTGGCTCGTTACAGTCGGAGGAAGTTGCTTCGTGTCACCGATCATGATCACCTGTCTGGCTTGAGCAGCAACAAGTGCCGAAATAAGAGCTGGCTCAGTAGTTTGTGCGGCCTCGTCAAGCACAACGATTGGAAAAAATGATGCTTTTTTCAATCCAACAGTCCCATCAGCCTCGTTGATGTTGTCATTAATCATTGACATTAGTTGCTGTGCTCCTATACAGCTTGTTACTATGACAGGTGCACTGTTGATAATACTGATTTGGGCATCATTCAAAACTTGCTTGGCTTCGTTGGCTGCAGACTGACGTGTTTGTTCGTTTAAGGTGCTATTTCGTGCAATTTCTCTCAATCTAATTGCATCAGGCATACGTTCTGCTAAAGCTGCGATTGTCCGATGTTGAACTGATGGTGATACAGACGCAGGTCGACCTGCTCTTACAGCGGGGACCTTCATTTGAAGTAAGGCTTGCAGTAGAACATCTGCGGCTCCGTTGCTATGTGTGACTGCTAAAATTCGTGGTGGTCCTCGCGTAGTCCTGTCTTCTTCGTTGGCTTCAGCGTCAAGTTCCATCCTGATTGCAGTCGCGATTAGCAGTGCAGCACATCTCGTTTTGCCAGTGCCGGGAGGACCTCGAATAAGTCCCAAACGCCTTTTTAAAGCCCACATTATAGCTTCACGTTGCGATTGATTTGGTTGGAATGATGTCCTAGACGTTGCCTCACTCATGGCACGTGTTATCTTACTTTCTAAATCATGTCCACTACTAAAATGACTTGGTAATTCAGTTGCCGCAGTTAATGATGAGGACGACAAATCCTTCATCGTATCGTAGTACAAGTTCACTAACAATTCCGCTGCACTTCCACCATCATCCTTTCTTAACCTATCCAGCGCTAGACGCTGAGCTCGTAATGGTACAGTCGATGACACCCTATCCAATCGTACACGATAGCCATGAACATGTTTTCGCATTTCCATCATACCTGCTGGCCACGAAGATCCTATTCCTAATGTTAAAAAGTCAGAACTGACGTCCATGATTATGCCCTCTCGTGGTCCAATATCCTTCCCTCTAAATGATGCACGTGGAGTGAGAAGGAGGACATCCCCTCGTTTGAATTTGTCCCGTAGCTTGCTTTCCTTTAACCCATCTAACGATCCATCATCATTATCACGTCGTGACGACTTTGAGTTTGTAATTGAAACCCTAACGACCTTCTCACCAAACAGTTCTGATTCTGGAGTTGCAGATGCGTCAAAAATTGCAAGTCCACTTGATTCCAATTGTGAGCGTGTGTAGGATGAACGTCTGAGTTGTAATTCTGACGATGCTTCATTATATTCTTGCTGTAGCAATGTTGTCCAGTGTAGGGCGTACGATGTCGCAAGATGATGTTGCGGTGCTGTTCTTGTTTTTGTGGGTGTTGTCGTAGTTGTTGTCGAAGACGAGTCCTCGTCTGCCGACAGCTTCACATAAACATGAAATACACGTGTTGATGTCGACCCTGCCAATAGAGATTCTGCCCAGCGGATTGTAAATACCAGCAGTAGAAACCATGGTTCCCATCGTCTGAGCATGAATGAGAGTGAGGTGGCGCGTGGCGGGGGCTGGAGACGAGAGCTTCGTCTCTTTTGAAATGAAAATTGTCATTGACGGTGCGGTCAAGAACCCCAACAACTGGGGACACGTGCGGACTTCAGCAGTTGATTGTTATTCCATTAAGGGGCGAGAAGAAAAGGAATATATGGCAACAAATAGCTGCTGCGCCGAGTGCGGTGAGGAAGGGGGGGTCGGTCTCAAGACGTGCAAGTCGTGTATGCTCGTCAAGTATTGTAACGCCGAATGTCAGAAGAAGCATTGGCCGAAGCATAAAAAGCTATGTAAGGAACGGGCCGCTGAGCTACGCGACGAGGCGCTGTTCAAGGACCCACCCTCAAAGGAGGACTGTCCCATCTGCTTCCTGCCAATGCCCGTAACTATTGTTTCGTGTGCTTTGCTTCCAACCGCAACTATATCGTCCGTACCGATTCATGACTTTTCGAATGAACATGAGGAGTTGGCAAGTATGGCGATGGAACAATATTATTCATGTTGCGGGAAGAGTATTTGTGGAGGGTGCGTACATTCCTTCAGGGAGTCCGGAAACATTGGGAAGTGTCCGTTTTGCATTGAAAGAACTTTTGGCAAAACAGACGAAGAATTATTTGAAGAACTGATGAAGCGGGTGGAGGTGAATGATGCTGGTGCAACTTTTGCATTGGGTAGTTGTTATCGCCGTGGACAGATAGGTTTGCAGCAAAATGAAGAGAAAGCAATCGAATTATTTACCAAGTCAGCAGAGCTTGGTTGTAGTGATGCCATTGTAACTTGGGTAACATTTATCGCGAAGGGGGATATTTGAAGAAGACCTCGTTCCACTATGAAGCCGCCGCTATGGCAGGACACAAAATAGCAAGACAAACAATTGGACTCATGGAGTTTGAATCCGGAAACATAGAGCGAGCTATGAAGCATTGGACGATTGCGGCATCTGCCGGGGAGTATATTTCCATGCAAAACCTGATAAAGTTCTCTGAGAAAGGAATTGGTACAAGAGAAGCAAAACTCAACTTTGGCAGCTTACAATAATTCTTGTTCCGAGATGAGAAGTGAGGCAAGAGACGCGTATATCCGCATTGTAACAGAAATAATTTAATGTATTGTAGTTATAATTTATCACGGTGTAATACCTTCATTCAAGTTCCCTTGCTTCATTAATTTTATGCATGTGTTAATTTTTGCATATGCTTCCTGAAAACAAAGTCTCGTTTAGTACGAGGCAGTGGCGGGCAGAAGAGATTCCTCAAAAAGCATTGGGAGTCGAAAGGCTCGAGAGTAGTAGGTACGATTAGAAATCACTGAAAGTTCTTATTTTACAAGCAGAATATTCATAAGGTATTACTCCAACAATAGGAAGCTAATACCGAGAAATATCAGCAGCCCTAACTGCTACAAAGCTAGATTATGCTGCCTCTCGGAAGTATTCATCGCTATCATCTAAATGTACAACTTCTGCACCCTCCGTATTTTCCCAAGTTTGGCCACTCTTCATGAGCTCCTCAAACTTTTTCGCAGTCATATCGGGATGCTTCAATAGTATGGGTTTCCGTTCTCCCCGTACGGCAGCCGAGTCAAGGTAGACAGTGTGTACACTCTCAATCGAGGGTACCACAAACATGGTCTCCATCAATATGTTCTCAGTAATAGATCGAAGTCCTCTTGCTCCACTCCCGCGTAAGAATGCCATCTTCGCTATTTCTTTCAGAGCGCACTCTGTTGCATGGAACCGTATCCCGTTCATTGCAAATTGAAATGTGTATTGCTTAATAAGAGAATTCTTCGGAACAGTCAAAATATCCACCAAACTATTCTCGTCTAGACCCTTGGTCGACACAATGACGGGGAACCGACCGACATATTCTGGGATCATTCCGTAATAGACAAGATCCTTGGGTATTGCACTATCAAAGTATTTGCCCTGAACTTTAAAGTCCTCTACATTCTTCTTCATCTTTGCTCCAAAACCAATCGACGCAGCGTCCATTCGTTTATTAATGATCTGTTCAAGACCAGCAAATGCCCCACCACTAATGAAGAGAATGTTCGTTGTGTCAATCTGAATGAAATCCCCTCGAGGATTTTTTCTTCCTGGTTCCTTCGGAACATTAATTACATGTCCCTCCACAATTTTGAGCAACGCATGTTGTACCCCCTCACCACTAACATCTCGACTAATACTCACATTCCCCCCACTCTTGCGTATCTTGTCAATCTCATCAATGTACACAATGCCACGTTGACAACGTTCAATATCTTGTCCACTTTCAAGGTACAGCTTGAATAGGATACTCTCAACATCCTCTCCGACGTATCCAGCCTGAGTGAGACAGGTGGCATCGGCAATGACCAATGGAACATCTATGAGCTTCGCTAGAGTTTTCACAAGCAGAGTCTTACCACTCCCGGTAGGGCCGATAATGATGATGTTACTCTTATCAAGTTCACAGTCCTCAACTTCTGGTCCAATATCATGATTCGCGTTAGCAATCGACCTTGATGATTCGTCATCGGGGATGGGAGGTGTTTCACAAAATGGAGCACCAGTAGAAGCCTTCATTGTTGCTCCATCGCCATCGGAAGTTGGGGGTGGTGTGACAATAGTCGAACCCCGTCGGCCAAATTGACTCAACCTTAGATCGGCTAATGTTGCCTCCCGATTAGCATTTGCGTCATATCTCTCATCCGAATTGCCGTCGTTGGGGTCCACACCTAAATGCCCCTCTCGTCGAGGAGGCATAGTCGTCGTCACTCGTGCCTGCTCTCGTTGTATTGCCTCAACCTGCATTGCTTGCAATGCTGCATCCTGTGCCTCCTTCACGATTATCCTTTTGTAATGATTGTGTACGCCTACGCTCAGTGCGATCTTAACATTGCGCTGACCGATAACATACTCGTTAAGTCCGTCGAATATTTCACGAGGAGTGGGAAGACGGAGTCGGGGAGCAGGCGGAGCGGGAGCAGCATGCGGTGGCGGTGGCGATGCCGAGTTAGATAGTGTTGGTGATGCTGCACGATGACGCGTTGTTATTCTCTCCTGACTGTCCGATCCGTGTTGATCCATCATATGCACTGCAGATCCTGGTGGACGACGAGCTCCGTCATTCATACGATCAATCACAAGCTGAGATATCAAATCGGGTGCAGATTTGCGATTCGACGGTGTTGTGGGCATACCCGCCTCGTCATCTGTAACTCGTGGGACCAGGAACCAACCCGAGCACGCGGCACAGTAGAAGCAATTCTCTTGCACACCCCCATCACTTGCAGCAGCAGAAGCGGAAGAGTTTTTGAATGTAACGCTCGCACCACATTTGGGACATCGGTGAGGAGGTGGACCACCACCTCTCCCAGCGCCACGAACGGAGCCGACGAACCGTGCTGCGGATCCACCCATTCCAAGTGTATCTTGTGATCCTCCGGGACCACCAACCCCCCCGGCAGCAGATGACACAAACGCAGCGTTCGCCATCATCCCAGAAGATACCTCATCGTCACAATCTCCATCATCGTATTCATGGTAGTAGTGTGCCACCGCCGGTACTGGTTTATGTTGAATGCATATCTTACGAGAGAGAGGACGATGGTGCATCAAGGAAGAGATTGGATCCGTCGTCGTTGTTATCGTCCCAAAAGCATCACGCGCACCACGACGACGAAGAAGGACGCGTCTAGTGGCAAGGCCATGGCGTATCATGTTGTCGTTGCGTATTACCCCTCGCGAGTGCCGTCGCTTCAACTGCTGCAATCTTCTCCTCGATCGGAACAAAACTGAAGAGAATGAAAATGACATCAGTTCGCCAAGGGCTCCGCCGTGCAACTGTCTCGTGGATAATAGTGCGGTGGTTGTTCATACGAAGGCATCATCTTCTATTCATCGATTGTCATCTGCTATCGTAGTTCAGATACCTGTATCATCCCTTGCGCAGAGAGTGAACCAACAGATGCCAACAATGACAATGCATCGTCACCTCAATCAATTAAGGTATTATGCCGAACACAATCCGAAGACTTCTACTGCAATTCTAACCTTTGGTACAGCCTTGTCGTGTGGTAAGATGCATATTTTCATTTCAATGACAATTTAGATGGTACCAAAGTCTTACTTACCCCTTCGAACAAAAACAGTAGCTATTGTGGGGTTTATCGAATTAAAAGATAGAATTGACAACATGAAAAAAGGAGGCAGAACATCCTCTGATGACACTAATGTGAGTCTAGAAGAGGCTCAATTGGCAGCAATGCTTGAGAATGCCAAGAAATCAACGTGGCAAGAAAATTTACGTAATGCCAGTGACGCTCAAGATAGATTTATGCTCCCGAATAACGAAGATGATGGTAATGGTACGACGCCAGAGTATGTTAAGAAAATTCATGATAGGAGTCAAGAAATTCTGCGTGATGAGGAGAGAAAGAGGGAGGAGACAAAAAACTTCTCTTCTAGTCGATTTTGGAAATGAAATAACTAAATCCACATCAATCGAATGTCATCCCAACCTCTAACTGTCCAACCCAGTGATTGTTATCCTCACTATAGTCGTGGAGCAGCTGTTCTGCTAAAGCTATTTCGTCTAGGCAAGAAACGCGTTATCACCAGATATTGATTGTTTGTTATGAATTTATAAGGCTATTTTTTTGTACATTCTCCATTCACTCTATCAAACCATTTCTGTCGAGTAACCTGTATTCCCTATTCGCCCCGCATCTACCTGTTCCCTATTTTTTTCCGTAGAGTAATTCGAATTCTCATTCCCTGTTCGCCCCGCATCCATATGTTCCGTAATTTCCCAATGCGGTTGGGAGGAAGTCTTCGTGTCTATTCGCCAATCATTAAATGAACGGCAAACCATGTAGGAATATGCTACAACATCTAGAATAATCCAATATACCATATCTGCTGTATAATTATCAACATCTCGACGTTCCAAGTGAATGGCGCCATTTATTGCATCGAAGAAGAAAATAACTGCTATGACCACTTCTATCCAAAGGGCAAGCCATGAACAACAACCTTTGGCATGCACTTGTTCCTCCTCCAACAGATCTTCTGCTATTTCATCATCATCATCTAGGAATCGGAAAAAATCAAGAGTGTGAAAGATAACTTCCAATACCCATACAGTGCATGTAATAAAATTATAAACCAAGTAGTCAATCTGTGCAGTCTCCTCCTCTCGAGGACCCTCTGTGAAGATAAAGTAATAGATCAAGATACCTGTCGACCATGTCAATATTATGCTATTGAGAATGAGCCAGCGTAATGGACGGTAGTGCGGAGAACACTCCCGAAGCAGACGCTTGTTGTTAGAAATGGTCATGTACAATCGTTGTTATGTTCAATTCTTCCACCATACGGTCCGGTCGATAAGGCAGCACCAGCAGGAAGAGGTGCGCCAAGAAAAAATGACGATTCCCGCCAAATGGACATTGAGGTGAAAATGATGATACGGCACACCACGATTGTTGCAGATGCTTCATTGCTTAAACGACGATGGAAGCTGTTGCCGAAGATCCGTCTTTCTCTTCGCAGCCGACGAATGACGACGATGAAAAAGACGTCTTCCACTGGACCGCTCTTGCCATCGTGCAATCGATCGTGATTTTTATCATCGCGGGTATCGCCGAGATACTGGGTGGATGGCTTGTTTGGGCTACGATTAAGGGAGTTCGTGATGCCGAGGGGATCACACATAAAAGACCATGGTATTACGCTCTTTGTGGATCATTAATACTTGTGGCATATGGCTTCATCCCGTGTTTACAGCCAAGTGCTTCGACTGATGGGTTTGGTAGGATTTATGCTGCTTATGGTGGATACTTCATTGTACTCTCATTCCTCCTGGCCTGGGCGCTAGAGGGGAATGCATCAAAACCAGATGTTGGTGACCTTGTGGGTGGTGGGATTGCCATAGCTGGCGTCTTTGTAATTATGTTCTGGCCTGGAAGATGAAGGTTAGTCTCTCAGAACTTGATTACTGAATAGTTAGTATCGAAATTTAAAGACAGTTAAACATTTTGTTCCAATCAGAAGATCGTGGCTTAAACCAATCTGAACAGGTGTTGATAAGTAAGGCATACAATGGCAGAATTGCCTACTCGATCGTCCTCTCTCTTCCTTGCTTCACTCGGGCGCGCCATTTTCGAACTCTTCTGCATGTCTCATATCTGCCGATAGCCGATAGATGGTTGAGACTTCCGCCCTTGACGCTCGATCAGTATCGCGTGACATATTCTCCGCATCGATCGGGTCTGTGGCATGCTGCTATACCGGTCAGCCATTCGATACCGTTAAAGTACGGATGCAATTCTCACCTCAATCCTATCCCAATGTTATACATACAACGAAATCGATACTAACGAATGAGGGCATCGGCGCGTTCTGGAAGGGTGCAGTACCCACGGCATTGGGGATGGTATTTGAGAATGCAATGGCATTTGGTGTTAATGAGGCATTAAAACGTGCGTTCCCTGGTGAACAACAATCGACGAATGAGGATGATGATACAACAGTCAAACGACCAGATTTAGTTCGACCTTTCCTCATGGGGGCTATTACCGGTTGTTGTTCGGCTACTGTACTAATACCAAGTGAAATTGTGAAAGCCAAGACACAGGTATTGGTAGGCGTGAATTCATCATCATCAGGCGAGGTTTATAAACAAATGATAAAACGACAGGGAATACGATCACTATTCGTTGGATTTGATGCACAGATTATGAGAGATATGCCCTTCTATGCATTCTTCTTTGGAACATATGAATTAAATTGCTACCTCTTTCGCAAGTATGTTCCCTCTATGCCAGATGAGCTTAGATTTTTCATGAGGTGAGATGGATGTGTTAAATTAACATTTTGTCGCCAGCATATGAGTATTGTCACTGTGTTTAAAATGACACAGTGAAATATTATTCTTCACATGTCTAAATTTGTCCATATTCATATGGATCATTTTCTTCCCTTACTGAATTCCAAAAAAATATAGTGGCGGATTTGCAGGGATGATGGGGTGGTTCGCGGCAATGCCATTTGATGTACCAAAGACAAATGTTCAGGCAAGCTGGGAATCAAAGGTCGTGGGGAGCTACTTTCCAGAATTATTTCGAATTACTAGAGAACGTGGGCCGTTGGCATTGTATACTGGGTTGATCCCCACTATCGCCAGGGCATTCCCTGCGAATGCTGCACTCTTTCTAGGAGTGGAAATGGGGAAGAAAGCTTTCGACAAGATGTTTTGAACGAGATCTAACTTTGTAATGTGAATTAATGTCAGAATAAATTCAATTGCGTTTGTGTCTCATTACTGACTGCAAGATACTGTAGTGAACTTATACTTTCCGTACGACTATTAATCTTGCAGTGAACTTATGAGTAAGAGCCGTCGCTGTCGGATACATAGCAATCAATTCCTCGCCAAGTTGATCGACAAATTCGTCACCACGTCTCAGACGCATTGCATGCCATGGTCCAGCCATAGACATACCATTAAACATATCATCACCATCCTTCCATTCAATGTCGTGTGTGATATACCTATCGGCAAGGAACACGCCAGAAACAGAAGATATTGTGTTGACAAGGTTTGTATCCCATGGTTCTTCCTGGTCCTTGTCCCGTGTCCCGAGTTTATGTTTCACCAAGTCTCTCCATAGTTCAAATGGACACGACTCTTGACCCGGTAATTTCGGAGGATCTGGTGGCCAATAAATAAAGACGCACAACCCACCAGATTTCAAAGTTTCTAACCAGGATTTGACCGCCGTTAGGGGACATGGGAGCTGTTGCAGTCCAAATGCTGAAAATATCACATCGTATGGACCTGGCGGAGGTTTCATTGCATCTCCAACTTCGATTGTAACGCATTCCTTGTATATATAATTGTGTTCCTGGTTGATTTCTCGCTCGATGCGTCGTCTTGCGGCATCAACCATGCCTTGTGCTAGGTCAGTTCCCAATACTTTTGATGATGGGCCAAGAATCTTTGCAATGGGCAGCAGTTCCTGACCTGGACCACAACAGAGACAAATAGCCATCGGAGATTTTATACTTGCAAATCTTGCATCCTTTTTAGTATTGGTATACTCATCAAGTTCCAGTAATGCATCAAGAGTCCACGGTCTAAAGCGAGGGACAAGGATGGCATCGTATTCATTTGCTATTAATGACCAGCTTTCAGCCAATATATTCCTGGACCTTACAGCATTGTTACTATTGGAGGTGGTAGACATCAAGCGTAAAGCCTGCTCCGGCACAAATGCTCGTCTCCCCCGACGGAACGCCTCATATGCACCCATGACAAATAATCCTTTCCTACCAATGTTCTCCTTTAAAGGCATGCCACTCCACCACGTTGGTGAAGGACGTGTCGGTTCAGCATACCTCGTCCACAAATAGTCTACGCAGGAATCGGCACCACGGAATACTTTGTCACCATCAATCAACACAGGAATTTGTTTCATCGCATTTTCTCCGCCTTCTTCTAAGGGGTGGGGTGTTGGTATGCTTAAATATGGAATTTCTAACGTGCACAATGCCTCACGAACAAGCCTTGATTCTGGACATCCCTCAACCTGATGTAAAACGAGCTCAGCATTACTATCATCATTGCCACCACCATAACGACAGTCAGTTACCCATGATGATGGAGATTGCATGAGTCCGCAGGTTGGCCACGCACGCAGGTAGATTGGTGATGATAGGGACAAAAACTTAATCATGAATGGAATACTGTTAGAATTCCAGATTTGATCCACCCTTCTCGTGTCCCGAATGACATCCTGGCCATATCTTTCCCACAAATGCAACAGAATATCATGGCTCTGATGTATAACAATACATTCATTCGTGCCACCGCCGTGATGATCCGTTTTATCGATCAATAGTGGAAATGTCAATTCATCAGTATGACAATATTTTTGAAGGTATTTCATTGCCTCTGGTCTAAATCTAGAAGTAATGTCGAATGCCCCCTCGAGGAAGATTGTCTGTCGAGGACAGGGCCGTATATGTATCGTCAAGCCCAATATTGTTGCATATTCGCGTACTAGTCGACACCATGGCGAAGCCTCGTATTCGTACAAGACGAGGTGTGGTGACGTCGAAGAAGTTGCATCATTATTGACAGCTGATCTTCGAGCCGCGGGTTGCAATGCGATTGGTCGAATTCGACTTGCCAAACGACTTGTCAGACGGTTTAGTCGACCCACCATCGCAAGCAACAGCAACCTTTAAACATGCAAGCGTTTTCAATCAGTAGTGACGCGAATGACTACAAACTTCAACAACTACAACCACCTTCACACCCCCACCCACAAAAATCTAAACGATAGAATGCCTCTTGACACCTCCAACGCAAAGGCGGCAGCAGCTTTCATTACTCTCGCAGCATCGGCACTCGTCATCACCGCTGCCACCAACACCATGTTTCTTAAGAAGGCTGATGCTGATGCACCCGTTCCCCCTGAACCCAACCTCTCATCTCGTTACCAACTTGGCAAGTTTGAAAACTCACGATCAGAGTCACTCTTCACACTGCACCTACCATCCACAACGAAGGAGTCATCGTCACCATCTGCCATGCTTGTTTTGGCACACGGACTTGCGGAGCATTGTTGTCGTCCGCGATGTAAGTGTGTATCGTATTGTATTTCCAGAATTGCAGAGGATGATTTCAAATATAATATATATTCGCCTCATCATCCATTCTCTCTTCTTGATCGGGGAACAGATGTAAGTTTATACGAGTCTCTATCTAACGCTGGTGTTGACGTATACGCCTACGATCATCACGGACACGGTCGTAGCGGAGGGATGCCAAGAGGTTACGCAGAAAAGTTTGAACACTATGTCGATGATCTACTTGACTATATTCGTCAATGTCAGGGAATGTATATTGCCCGTGGTACCACTCCCCCACCGCTAATATTGATGGGCCAATCTATGGGTGGATTAGTATCGGTTATGGCAGCACTTACACTTGGGTCTGATAAAGTTCATGGTCTAATACTAACGAGTCCAGCTCTCGGTGTGGATATGAATTTACTATTAACGATACAGAAAAAGTTTGCACCCATTATTAATACACTGGCACCCAAGCTACGGATAGTCGATGCTGTACGTCCAATTGATTTATCACGCAATAGTGACGCTGTTAAGGCCTACATTAATGATCCACTAATACAAAAGGGTAAGACTGTGGCGCGGACTGCTATTGTAATTGATAAAACTTTTGATATTGTCAAGGAACGGAGACATGAATTATCTTGTCCACTACTATTGCTCCATGGGACGGATGACAAGGCAACATCCATGACTGCATCAATTGATTTTTTCCGTAATGTGAGTTCAATTAAAAAACAATATTTACAACTCCGTGGTGTATATCATGAAATCTATGAGGATGATCATACACCGACCTTCATTACAAGCATTGTTGAGTTTGCTTCCACGGGTGGAAAAAAGTTTGCAACAATTGTTAAAAGTGTTGTAAGTCGAGGCAGTAATGGAACGGACGAAGATGAAAAGGAGGAGGATGGAGTGATCGTCATTGACTGTCGTTGAGTTGTTATCCCATGTTGTCAAGAGTAGATTATTTTTAGGGATCTAACAAAGAGTCGTTCTGTTCTCAATGTTAGTTGTAACACTTTAGTCATTCTTGTTCGAATCGTTAAAAGCATCATCATCTTATTGAACGAGCATCCAGTAATAATAAACAACTGCGGACACAAATAATGAATCAAATCGATCTACTACCCCTCCATGTCCTGGTAACAATTTACCACTATCCTTCTTCATGGATAAGCGTTTTATGGAACTTTCGGCAAGATCTCCTACAATACCTGCAATTGAGAGGATGAGCCCCAAGATTAATTGTTGTATAATTGAAGAATGTACGGTCATGAAACAACTTGATGATGATAAAGAAGATATTACTCCATCGTCACCACCACACTGCTGCTGCTTGTCAGAATCCTCCTTCAATATTGATGATGATGATGATGAAGGTAGGAGTATAGAAGAATAAATTACTGCCGAGATTGGACCAGTAATAATAGCACCTAGTAAACCAACGATTGTTTTTCCAGGACTAATGGAAGTTAAGAAAGATGTAGTAGTAGTAGAAGTAGAAGACTTCTTTGTTGTACTCCTATTAGAAGACCTAGACATTGTCCGACCTATTATTAATGCACCAGTATCACTCATCCAAACTATAAATAATAGATTACCAATATGTATTGGACCATCACCGACTTGACATATCCGTATCAGGTAATGAAATCCAATGGATATGTATAGTAGACCAAATTGATAATGTTGTATTAGAGAAATGATGAAATATGTATTGTTATCATTATTGTTATGTGCTGTTGTAGAAGGTGGTGGTGATGATTGATATTTGATACAATGGGGTAATAATCGTAGCATGATAGTAAATACCATTATACACATGGGAAGGAATGATGTGGGTATAATTGCTATTAGTATGGAGAAGATACAGTATGCATAATACATGTCATTGGCAAGTCGATGTAAATTAGAAGGTATTATTGCTACGTCATCATTGTCGTCATTGTTGGGAAGTATTTTCAATGGCGGAGAAGGAAGGAGGGCCCTCCATTCTACCAAACAGATTAGATGCGCTCCCTGGAAGAATAGCCACGATGTAATGGGATGACGCAATATAAGTACTATGGAAGGAACACCAAGACCAACGGTTAGGAGTCGACGGGGTAAATCTTTCCATGCTGTCATCAATGACGTCGTCATTGTTTTGACGAGGATGATACACAAGCAAGAATATTTCCCGTATCCGAAATCCGACTCCTCCACCTCCACCGTTCATTCAACTCCTCCACGAGGACAGCATCATAACACAAAAGCTAAAAGCTTGTGGGAAAATATGGCAGACGAATCAGTAGAGGAGCCGGAGGTTCGCCCCTACCGCTCGTGGGTACGCGGAGACATCAACCTCAATCCCTCATCGTCTTCATGGCATCCAACTAATCGTTGTCGTACGTTTGATGAATTAGGATATCTCCTAATACCACAATTTGCAACTAGCGAGGAAGTTCAGTCCATGAAGATGGAGATGGTACGGTTGGTCCAAAATGAATGGTTCCCAGGAGGCAAGGAAACGACTACAGTATTTCGTACCGATGATAAACAAATTCAAGCGCAAGGTCATTCCGATTACTTTTTAGACTCGGCCAATCGTATACATTACTTTGCCGAAGTGGATGCCGTCGATCCAACCACTGGTGCACTCAAACCAGAATACCTCGGCAACAAGAACAACACAAAGAATAAGATACGTGCACTAAATAAGGCAGGACATGGATTACATTTACAGCAAAATTCATCAGCATTTGCATCCTACACTACATCCTCTAAAGTTGGCTCATTATTACGTGAACTTGGTTGGGTAGACCCAGTAGTACCTCAATCGATGTATATATTTAAACAGGCAAGCGGGGTCAAGGGTGGTGGAGAGGTGACATCGCATCAAGACTCCACATTTTTACATACCGAACCACGACAGACATGTATCGGGCTGTGGCTCGCACTTGATGATGCTACATTGACCAATGGATGTTTATGGGTTCGACCAGGGAGTCATCACGAGAAGTTACGGAGGAGATTTGTTCGCAATCCGAAGCATTTTGGTTCGGCATTGGCGTATGATGATTATAATGACACGGCAGCTGGAGTAGGAGATCGTTCAGAACCACAAATGATATTTAATTCTGTCAACATAAACGACAGTGTACCATGGGAAGGCAAACTACCAGACAATTCACTCTCCGCACCGGAATGTAAAGGATTGTATGATGCAGGATTTATACCAGTACCATGTTCCGCGGGTGATCTTGTTGCGTTTGTGGGCACCATGGATCATTTGAGCTTACCCAACACATCGAACGGTGCACGACATACATTCCAACTACATTGTGTCGAGGGCGAAGGTGCCGGTGTTACTTGGTCAAAAACAAATTGGCTCCAATATCCCGCAGAGTCGACATTTATGAAACTGTAACCCAATCGTCAAAGAAGAATGTGTTTTTAGGTAGATACGAGACTTTCATCTGAAACATATTTCCTACACAGTTGTAAATTTGTAGTACTGTTACACGAAATTAGTTATTCTTTTTTTGTGTGGAGAGAATTTATCAGTAACAGTATCTTTATTTTGATCTTTGGTTGGTCTTTTGTTAGGGGAGTAGATACAGCACATGAGGTGGCTATAAATATTCATCCAAAAATGATAAGTTACTCTGACCGGTAGCAAATGCTGCCTCGGTAGTACTATTCACTCCTCCTCCAGAGTCATCGTCATTGCACATTACACATTTCATAGACACGGACTCATTTAGGAACGTACATTGTATACATCTCCATTGCGTCGCTGCTGCTGCTGCTGCTGTTGTTGTCGTCGGTGTTATCGGCATGTCATTTATCTTCTTCGGGGGAGGTGAGTGAGACACCATCCGTTCATTTTTATGTGTAGCCGTAGCTATGCCCCCCTCATCATCATCGTCGTCTGAATCATCTAAACAAATAATCTCTGGCTCCTTCAAAGGTGACTTAGTTTTTTTCTCCGCTTTCTCAGTGGAATCGTCATCATTTGATTCAAATGTCTTGCCAAAGTATTGATCTGCATATTCGTCCGCAGAATCCAGTCTCGACCGTTTCGTATTACCAATATTATCTTCTAAATCAACACCCTCACCCCTAGCCGTGTAACTGTCGGCCCACTTTGTAACAAAGGCAGTATTAATGTCCTCGGTGCATTTACGTTTCATCACATCTCTATTTTTTACGGGTGAACTTTGTGCCGTGTTAGCAGCCACTGGTGGGATGGAATGACTCTTAACCGGTGATGATGATGATACTACCTTAATCGCCTCGTCGTCGTCACTACTATCAGCCAAACAAATCACATCATCCTCCTCGGGGTCATATGTTGCCATCTGCTTCAAGCATGCCTCTAATCTATGAAAGAATGGTAGGTAGGGGTGTGCTGAACTACGTTCCTGATATGCCGTGGGTACATCCTTCTTTAATCGATCATGTGCCTGTCGTGCAATTGGTCGGAGCATTTCTGCCAATCGACGTGTTGTTACATCTCCCTTGGGCAATACCTTAACATGACGCATAACTTCTTCAATATCATTACATATACTACCAGCACCGCCGTGCATACTTAACCATTTACGTAATCCCCAACTTTCATTCTCGCGCATACCCCCCAGAAATGCATTCTTGACATGATCGCACCCCTGCGGCATTGCCGCGGCAGCATCCCGTACTAACGATTCCAAACTTGCTCCCGCCATGCGTAAACAATCGCGTGCCATGAGCGATTCATTCTGACGTACGAATCGTCGCGGCAATGGCGCCACGTACGTGGCATGGAACTGACGGGGCGTCATCCCAATCGACGATCGCGATCCCGCGCCTCCCCTCTTGCGACGATTCTGTTGGGAGGCCGCGGTAGCCTGCGCCATCGCCAACCCCTGCCGTAATTCCTGTTGACAATTGACTAAAAAGTCCACGCAGGGTAAGAATCGCGTTATTACATCATCCGTCTTCGTGCGTATATGCCGTACGACCTCATTGCCGGATAATGGCGTTAGTGATACCGCCGTTACTGTTAATGAAATGCGTTCGAGGATCGGATCGATCTGTGCTGATGGTAATGAGGAATGATCGGCACGATTCGGTGCCAATCGTGTCGATGTTGACATGTTGGCATCAGATACTGACATACTACTACCAATGCTCGTTATAGCCATTGCTGCTGCTTTACGTTGTTGCTGTTGTTGTGATATCTTAGTCGGAAGTTGGCGTGATGGCATGGACAATGGTGGAGATTGTTGACGATGAAATTGTCTTTGTGGGCATTGTTGTTGGCGATGCTGCTGCTTTAAATATGACTGCGCCTGTTGTTGTTGTTGTTGTTGTTGTTGTTGTTGATGATGTTGATGATGATGTTGCTGTAATTGTGAGGCGATGAAATCATCTAATTCACACAAGGTACTAGCGCTATTAGCACTCGTTGCAACCCGTCGTCCGTCCAATGTTGACGACAGCGTAGGTCCCTTATTGTATTTATTATTAATATTCGCAGTCGCCGCTGCTTCCGCTGCCATGTAATGCTGATGCAATTGTTGATAATTTGCCATCCTTTGCGTAGTATCGATTCCGCCACCAAATGGGAAAGCCGGTGTTGCTGCTTCACTATATCCATATTGTTCATTCCCCCCGCCGGTAGTAGCACCCCCCGTATATATAGAATTATACCCTCCACTATCACTACCACCATTATTCCTATTTGACATTGCTGAATGACTATTGTGACCATTGGTTGCCGCGGTGATGGCAGATACTCCTCCTCCTCCCCCATTCAATGCTCCCGCAAGCCAACCAAGGTTGTTATTCGAAGAAGACGAATCATCTAACGTACGTAATATGGCATCACAATAGTCTAATTCTCCCAATGTACCATTTGGTGGTGATGGTGGCGGCGGCATTCCTTGCGATGGTGAATTACCATTATTACCACTCGCATTATTATTATTAGTATTGTAATATGATGAATAATTCATCCTATAGTCGTTTGTAGAATATGGATCAATATTAGTATTACTATAATTGTCAGTAGTAGTAGTATTGCTAAAACCACCATTTAGTAAACTACCAGCGGCAGTAGCAGCATTGGCAAGAGCAGAACAATATTCATTATCATCAAAGATATTATTATTATTATCTAATTGTGGTTGTTGATTATTATAGTAATTATGTGGATTATCCCGTTCTGCTTGTGCCAGTAATAATTGATCATTGGTTGAAAAGTAATGTGGAAGATGATGACTAGCAGTAGTCGCAGCAGCAGCACTCCCCCCCAATCCTCCTTCTCCACCAACCCCACCTCCTGCCAATGATGCTGCCGCTGTCGTTGCCGCATAGTGTTGTTGAGGCACGTGAACAGTGTATGCTGAATTATTATTACTATTACTGCCCCCACCACCATTATATGGGGGATTACCGGCCCCGCCGCCGCCATTCATGGCAGTCGCCGTCGTGGCGTGTTGTGGATAATTCGCCATGAGATATGCCGTATATGGATCGGGATTATTGCTTCCGCCACCACTCCTCATGCCATTATTGATGATGTTTGTATTATATGCACCACCACCTACGTTGGTAGAAGAATTATTAATCGAATCGTTCACGAACCCCTCCCATCCCAGCAGACTCTCCCATCCACTTGCCGCGAGCGCTGCTGCGTCACTATTGTCGCCACCACCACCACCGCCATCGATACTACTAAAATTCATCGCAGAAACAGCGCGGCAGTGTTGTTCTGTGATGGACGCGAGGAACAATGAAAACTGCTTCGCTCGGGCTTTTGGAGGTGCCGGTGGTACTGTGAATGCCGGGGGGGATGCCCCCCCGGACCCCCCCTCTGTTGGTGACGTCACGGGCCATTCCCCCTTTCTTTGTTTTCTTCAAGAAAGTTTTTTGGCGAATGAGCGGGAAAATATTTTTAGCGGGTTGACCGTTAAGGTACAATTACAAGAAACCACATCAAACAAATGGCGGGCTTAGTTCCACTTGTATGCACGTGAGAGCGTGACAGAGGAGCATTAAGTTCCACGTGTAATCACTGAGGAGGAGACACGACAATGAAAACTGCTTCGCTCGGGCTTTTGGAGGTGCCGGTGGTACGTGTGAATGCCGGGGGGGATGCCCCCCGGACCCCCCCTCTGTTGGTGATGTCAGATC
>Ga0247843_1002616_pt1 | contig 32079 bp, 28 predicted proteins | sample LaCruzMarch2017__FD_192420 | JGI IMG/M metagenome (GOLD analysis project Ga0247843, IMG submission 192420) | Freshwater microbial communities from meromictic Lake La Cruz, Castile-La Mancha, Spain - LaCruzMarch2017_8m | ecosystem: Environmental > Aquatic > Freshwater > Lake | place: Spain... | reverse complement strand
CGCGGACCTGGCCGCGCGGACGCTGGCCGCCCATGCGCCGCGGGTCATGGCGCGCCTGCTCGGCCGCCCGCAGGAGCCGGCGATCGTGGTGGAAAACCGCACCGGTGCCTCGGGGGCTGTCGGCAGCTATCATGTGCACCGTGCCCGGCCGGATGGGCAGACGCTGCTGCTGGCGCGGGTCGGCTCGGCGGCCATCGTGCCGGCCTTCGATCCGCGCGCGCCCTATGGCTGGGATGGGTTCACCATGCTCGGGCTGCTGGACGAGAATCCCTATGTGCTGTGCGTGCGCGCCGATTCGCCCTGGGCCAGCGCTGCCGCCCTGCTGACGGCGATTCGCGAAGCGCCGGGGCGGCTGAACTTCGCCACCTCCGGCCCGCAGACCATCCTCGACCTCGGCATCCGGCACATGCTGGTGCAGGCCGGGCTGGCGCATGATGCGGCGGTCGCCATCCCCTTCCGCGGTGGCGGCGAGGCGCTGACGGCGCTGCTCGGCGGGCAGGTGCAGTTCGTGGGCAACAACCTCTCCGAGATGAGCGGCGCGCTGGCGGGCGGGCAGGTGCGGGCGCTGGCCGTCACCGGCGATGCGGCGCTGCCGGGCGTGCCGAGCGCGGCGGCCGCCGGCGTGCCGGCGCTGGCCGACATGGCCGGATGGGATGCGCTGTTCGGCCCACCCGACATGCCGGAGGCGGTGACCAGCCTGTGGGTGCGCGTGCTGGCGGCACTGGCCGAGGATGCGGGCTGGCTGGCGGCGACACGCCGGCTTGGCTCGGTGCCGCGCATCCTCTCGCCGGCCGCCACGCGCGCGCATGTGGCGGCGCAGGTCGAGCTGTATCGCGGCCTCGGCCGACGCCTTGGATTGGTTCCCGCATGAGGCCCATCTTGCGGCCCGCCACCGGCACGCCATAACCCAGGCATGCAGATTTCTCGCGTCGCGATCATCGGGGCAGGGCTCGCAGGGCTGGCGGCGGCAAGGTCGCTGGCAGCCAGCGACATCGTGACGCGCATCTACGACAAAGGCCGTGGTCCGGGTGGAAGGCTGGCGACCCGCCGGTTGGAGCTGGCGGGCCATGCCGTCTATTTCGACCATGGGGCGCAATACCTGACCTCGCGCGGGCGCGTCTTCGGCGCCATGTTGCGGATGGTGGGCGCGCGGCCCTGGCCCGAGGAGGGGCGCTTCGTCGGCACGCCCCGCATGTCCAACATCGCGCGCTCGCTCTCGGACGGGCTCGACCTGGCGCTGTCGCGCCAGGTCACCGCCATCGTGGGCGAGCCCGGCGCCTGGCGCGTGCAGCATCTGGACGCCAACCTGGCGCGCCCAGGCCGGCCGCTGCCCGATGTCGCGCCGACCGAGGATGGCCCCTTCGACGCCGTGCTGGTCACCGCCCCGGCGCCGCAGGCAGCGGCATTGCTGGCCAAGCCGGCGCCGCGCCTGGTCGATCTGATGCAGAAGGTGGTGATCGCCCCCTGCTGGACGCTGATGGCGGCTTTCGACCGGCGTCCGGTGCTGCCCGACTGGCAAAGGCTGGAGGGCGGGCCGCTGGCCTGGATCGCGCGCGACAGCGCCAAGCCGGGGCGCGAGCCCGGGCAGGAGAATTGGATCGGGCAGGCCAGCGCCGCCTGGACGCGCGAACATCTGGAACTGTCCGCCGAACAGGCCCTGCCGCTGCTGCTGGCGGCGCTGGCGGCACATGCCGGTGGCTCCCTGCCGCCGCCGCTGCTGGCCCAGGCACATCGCTGGCGCTACGCGCTGGTGGAAACCGCGCTGGGCGTGCCTTGCCTATGGGAACCGGCGCTGGGCATCGGGGCGGCGGGGGATTGGTGCATTGGCCGCCGTGCGGAGGATGCGGTGGATAGCGGCGTCGCCCTGGCTGCCGCGCTGCGTCGCGCATGAGCGCGCCCGGGGCGTCGCGCATGAGCGCGCCCTCACGGTCGCGCATGAGCGCGCCCTCAAGGTCGCGCATGGGCGCGCCTTTTCTGCCGCGCCCCGCATGAGCAGCGATCCGCGCCCGCGTCCCGCCTTCGCTGACGACCTGTCCGCCACCCTGGCCGAGGCATTTCGGCTGCTCAGCCGAGGCGTGGCAGACCGGCGCCACGGGTTCCATACGCCGACGCTGGCCAGCATCGGGCTGGATGGCGCGCCGATGGCGCGCACCGTGGTGCTGCGCGGCTTCGATGCCAGCACCCGCACCTTGCGCATCCACACCGATGGCCGCAGCGCCAAATGCGCGGAAATCCTGGCCGAGCCCCGCGTCGCGCTGCATTGCTACGACACCGCGGCGCAGGTGCAGCTGCGCATCGCCGCCACCGCCCGGCTGCATGCCGCCGACCCGGTTGCCGAGGCCGCCTGGGCCGGCAGCCGCAGCTTCAGCCGCATGTGCTACGCGGCCGATCCCCCGCCCGGCACGCCGATCCCGGCCCCCCTGCCCGCGCCGACCGACCCCGAGGCCGGGCGGCCCAATTTCGTGGCGGTGACCCTTTCCATGCGCGCACTCGAATGGCTTTGGCTCGACGCGGCCGGCCATCGCCGCGCCCGCTTCGACTTTGCCGCCGAGGGCATCGATGCAAGCTGGATCGCGCCATGAACCGGATCGAGGCCGAGATCCTGGCGCATGTCCGGGCCCGCGGTGCGGGCAAATCCATCTGCCCCTCCGAAGTGGCCCGCGCGCTGGAGCCCGATGAGGAAGCCTGGCGCCGCCTGCTGGGCCCTGTGCGCGCCGCCGCCATCCGCCTGGCCCGCCAGGGCCAGGTGGCCATCCTGCGCAAGGGCAAGCCGGTATCCGTGACCGAGGAGGTCCGCGGCGTGATTCGCCTGGCGTTGCCCCTGCCCGCGGCCGAGGAATAAGCGATGAACCCCCTGACCCTGCTGTTCAGCCGCGGCGCCGAGGGCGTGCCCCCGCCCGAGCGGATCGACTTTGCGGGGCTGCGGCTGCCGGCCTCGCCCAATACCTGGCTTGGGGCGCCGGCCGGCACGCATCCCGACCAGCATGGGGTCATCCCGCCCTTCGGCCCCGCACCGGACGCGGTGCTGGCAGCCATCGGCGCGGTCGCGGCCGGCATGCCGCGCACCTTTCGGCTGGGCGCCTTCCCGGGCCAGCTGCACTGGGTGGTGCGCAGCGCCACCATGAACTACCCGGACATTGTGGTGGCCGAGGCGAGGCCGCGCGGCGCGGGCACCGGCCTGATCCTCTACTCGCGCAGCCTGATCGGCTGGTCGGATCTCGGCGCCAACCGCACGCGTGCCGAGGCTTGGCTGGCCGCGCTGCGGGCGCGGCTCGGCTGATGGCGCGCGGTCTCAGATCCTTCCTCAGCGACGCCTGGGCGCTCGCCCGACCCTATTGGACGAGCGCGGAGCGCGGCCCGGCGCTTCTGCTGCTGGCCGCCGTGGTGGCGCTGAACCTGTCCATCGTCGGCATGACGGTGGTGCTGACCTATTGGCAGCGCGCCTTCTACAATGCGCTGGAACAGAAGGATGCCGCCACCTTCTGGGGCCTGCTGCTATGGGGGGGCGAGGCCGAGGGCACCTGGTTCCCGGGCTTCTGCCTGATCGCCGCGGCCTATATCCTGATTGCCGTCTATGGCCTGTATCTGCGCCAGGCGCTGCAAATTCGCTGGCGCCGCTGGCTGACAGAAAATTACCTCGATCAATGGCTTGCCGACCGTGCTTACTATCGCATCGCATTGATGGATGCCGATACGGACAATCCCGACCAGCGCATTGCCGAGGATCTGAAGCTGTTCGTGGATGACAGCCTGTCGCTCTCGCTCGGCCTGCTCTCCGCCGTGGTCACCCTGTTCAGCTTCATCTTCGTGCTGTGGGGCCTGTCGGGGCCGCTGGAGGTGCTCGGCGTGTCGATCCCGGGCTACATGGTGTGGGTGGCGCTGGCCTATTCGGGCTTTGGCACCTGGCTCGCCCATCTGATCGGCAAGCCGCTCATCCGCCTGAACTTCCTCCAGCAGCGCGTGGAGGCGGACCTGCGCTATGCCCTGGTCCGCGTGCGCGACAATGTGGAAGGTGTGGCGCTGCATGGCGGCGAGGCGGATGAGGCGCGCGGCCTCAAGGCGCGCTTTGGCGTGCTGATGGGGAATTGGTGGGCGCTGATGGTGGCCACCAAGCGCCTGACCTTCTTCACCGCGGGCTTCGGCCAGGTGGCCAGCATCTTCCCCATCGTCGTGGCCGCGCCGGCCTATTTCGCTGGCCGCATGCCGCTCGGCGGGCTGATCCAGACCAGCAGCGCCTTTGGCCAGGTGCAGGGGGCGCTGTCCTGGTTCGTCGACAATTACGCCCGCCTGACCGAATGGCGCGCGACGGTGGAGCGCCTCACCGGCTTCCGCCACGCCATCGAAGCCGCGCGCGCCGCCCGACCGGGCATCACCGTGGCCGAGGCGGGGGATGCGCTCGACCTCCGCGACCTGACGCTGCGGCTGCCCGATGGTCGCGTGCTGCTGGCGGGCGCCGCCTTGCGGGTGGCGAAGGGGGAGGCGGTGCTGGTCAGCGGCGCATCGGGCAGTGGCAAATCCACCCTGTTCCGGGCGCTGGCCGGCATCTGGCCCTTTGCCAGCGGGCAACTGACACGGCCCGAGGGGGCGCGCGCGCTGTTCCTGCCGCAGCGCCCCTATTTGCCGCTCGGCAGCCTGCGGCGCGCCGTCTGCTATCCGCTAGATGCGGCCAGCGTGCCCGAGGCGGCGATCCGCGCGGCCCTGACCGATGTCGGCCTGGCCGCCCTGAACGAACGGCTGGATGCCGAGGATAGCTGGGACCGCGCCTTGTCCGGCGGCGAGCAGCAGCGGCTGGCCTTCGCCCGCGCCCTGCTGGTGAAGCCCGACCTGCTGTTCCTCGATGAGGCGACGGCCAGCCTGGACCCCGCCGCCGAGGCCGCCCTGTACGGGCTGGTCGCCACCCGCCTGCCCGGCACCACCCTGTTGTCGATCGCGCATCGGGAAGCGGTGGCGCACTTCCATGGCCGTCAGGTCCGGCTGGAAGCGCAGGGGCTGCACGGATGAGCGCCCTGGCCTGGGCCGGGCTTGCCCTGGCGGCGCTGGCGGTGGGGGGCGGCGCCTACATCTACACGCCGGACCGTCCGCGCGCGGCGCTGGAGGCGCTCTACGCGCCGCCGCCCAGCCGCTTCCTGGATGTCGCCGGCCTCCGGCTGCATGTGCGCGATACCGGCCCGCGCGACGCCCCGCCCTTGTTGCTGCTGCACGGCTTCGCCAGTTCGCTGCACACCTGGGAGGAATGGGCGGGCCTGCTCGAGGCCGAGCGGCGGGTGATCCGCATCGATCTGCCGGGCTTTGGCCTGACCGGGCGCGATCCGACCGGGGACTACAGCGATGCCCGCGCCGTGACGGTGCTGCGGGCGCTGCTGGAGGCGTTGGACCTGCCGCAGGTGGATCTGGCGGGCAGTTCCATGGGGGGGCGCATCGCCTGGCGCTTTGCGGCCGCCGAGCCCGCCCGGGTGCGTCGCTTGGTGCTGATGGCGCCCGACGGGTTCGAGACCGATCCGGCCCGCTATGGCCGCCCCGGCCGCGCCCCGCCGCTTCTCTATGTGCTTCCCTACGCGCTGCCGAAATCCGCGCTGGCCGGCGCCACCCGCCCCGCCTATGCCGACCCGGCGGCGCTCACGCCCGAGCGGCTGGAACGCTACTACGCGATGATGCTGGCCCCCGGCGTGCGCACCGCCATCCGGCACCGCGTGGCCGGCCATGTGCCCGAACGGCCGGAACCGCTGCTGCGCAGCCTGACCATGCCGGTGCTGCTGCTGTGGGGCGCGGCGGACCGCATGATCCCGGCCAGCCACGCCGCCGACTATGCCGCGCTGCTGGCCGATAGCCGCACCGTGGTGCTGCCCGGCATCGGCCATGTGCCGATGGAGGAAGACCCGGCCGGCAGCCTGGCGCCGATGCGGGATTTTCTGCGTTAGGCGGGAACGGCCACGAACACCCATTGCAGCGGCAGCGCGCGGCCGAGCCATTCCTCCCGGTCGACCCCGAGGCCAGCCAGGGCCGGCGCGAAACGGTCTGCAAAGGCGCGGCCATCCTCGGGGCGGAAGATGCGCGGCCGCGCCTCCAGCGGCCGGTAGCCGCACTGGCCGAGCAGGCGCAGCATCCCCGCGCGGGTGAACCAAGTCAGGTGCGTGCGGTCGCGCAGCCCCTGCGGCTCCGGTCGCCAACTGCCAAGCACCAGGTGCGCGACGAAGGACCAGTGCTCCACGTTCGGCACGCAGATCAGCAGCTGCCCGCCGGGCGCCAGCAGGCCCCGGTCCCGCGCCAGCACCGCGCCGGGGTCGACCAGATGTTCCAGCACATCGCCGAACAGCATCGCATCCAGGCTGCCGCGCGGCACCGGCGGCGCCTCGGTCTCGATGTTGATGCGGTGGACGGCGGCATAGTGGCTTGCCGCCCGCTCGGCCAGGATCGGGTCAGGTTCGATTCCGATCACCTCGATGTCTGGTGAAGCGGCCTTCAGCGCGGCGCCAAGCCCGCCCGCCCCGCAGCCCACATCCAGCACGCGCCGCGCGGTTTGCGGCACCCGCGCCAGCAGATCGGGGTTGGCATGTGCGCCATAGGCCGTGTCTTCACCCATGCGGCGCACCCAGCCATGCGGCGCGGCTTGACGCAAGCCGGCTGGCGCCCGAAGGGGGGGCATGGCCCCGCCGCTCCTGCATCTACGCGACATTCAACTGCGGCTCGGCTCCACGTCGCTGCTGGCCGGCGCCGAGCTGGCGGTCGGGCGGGGCGAGAGGGTGGCGCTGATCGGCCGCAATGGCAGCGGCAAGTCGACGCTGCTGAAGATCGCCGCCGGCGACCTGGCCGCCGATGCCGGCGGCCGCTTCGTGCAGCCCGGCGCAACCCTGCGCGCCCTGCCGCAGGAACCCGACCTGGCCGGGCACGCCAGCACGGGCGCCTATGTCGCGGCCGGCCTCGGCCCCATGGATGATCCGCACCGCGCGCGGATGCTGCTGGAGGGGCTCGGCCTGACCGGCGAGGAACTGCCCGCCAACCTCTCGGGCGGCGAAATCCGCCGCGCCGCGCTGGCCCGCGCCCTTGCCCCCAGCCCCGACATTTTGCTGCTGGACGAACCCACGAACCATCTGGACCTGCCCGCCATCGAATGGCTGGAGGGCGAGCTTGCCCAGATGGATTGCGCGCTGGTGCTGGTCAGCCATGACCGGCGCTTCCTCGAACGGCTCTCGCGCATCATGGTCTGGCTGGATCGCGGCACCACCCGCCGGCTCGACCAGGGATTCGCCGGCTTCGAGGCCTGGCGCGACCAGGTGCTGGAAGCCGAGGAGACGGAGGCCCACAAGCTGGCCCGCAAGATCGTGCGCGAGGAACATTGGCTGCGCTACGGCGTCTCCGCCCGGCGCAAGCGCAATGTGAAGCGCCTGGCCGATCTCGGCACGCTGCGCCAGCGCCGGCGCGAACGGGTGAAGGTGCAGGGCGGCGTGCGGATGGCGGCCAGCGAGGCCGCGGCCTCCGGCGACCAGGTCATCGACGCCGCGGCGATCGCCAAGGGATATGGCGGGAGGGACCTGGTGCGCGGCCTCGATCTGCGCGTGCTGAAGGGCGACCGGCTGGGCATTGTCGGGCCGAATGGCGCGGGCAAGACCACGCTGCTCAACATGCTGATCGGCCGGCTGGAGCCCGATGCGGGCCGGGTTCGGCTGGGCGCGGGCCTGGCCATCGCCACGCTGGACCAGATGCGCGCGGGGCTGGATCTGACGCGCACGCTGCAACAGGCGCTGACCGGCGATGACAGCGACCAGGTGCGGGTGAATGGCACGCCGCGCCATGTGGTGGGCTATATGAAGGACTTCCTGTTCCTGCCGGAACAGGCGCGCACCCCGGTGGCGGCGCTGTCGGGCGGCGAACGCGGGCGGCTGGCGCTGGCCCGCGCCTTCGCCCACCCCTCGAACCTGCTGGTGCTGGACGAGCCGACCAACGATCTGGACCTGGAAACGCTCGACCTGCTGCAGGAGCTGATCGCTGACTATGCCGGCACGGTCATCCTGGTCAGCCACGATCGCGACTTCCTGGACCGCACCGCGACCGGCATCCTGATGGCCGAGGGCGAGGGGCGCTGGCAGGAATATGCCGGCGGCTACACCGACATGCTGGCGCAGCGCGGCCGCGGCGTGGAAGCGCGGAAGATCGACCTCGGTGCCCCCGCGCCGGCCCGCACTGCCAGCGAGGCACCGCGCATGGCGGCCCGGCCGCGCATGAGCTTCAAGGACAAGCACGCGCTGGAAACGCTGCCCGGGCGCATCGCGACGCTGGAGAAGGAGATGGCGCTGTTGCAGGCGCAGCTGGCCGATCCGGGGCTTTATGGCCGCGATCCGGCGGGCTTCGCCGCGCGCACCAACCTGCTCGGCCGCAAGCAGGCCGAGCGCGATGCGGCCGAGGAGGAATGGCTGCGCCTGGAGCTGCTCCGCGAGGAACTGGAAGCGTGATGCCGCCGCGCGAGACGCGGCTCTGGCTCGGCATCGGCTTCATGCTGCTGGCGGCCAGCTTCTTCCCGGTGATGAACGGGTTAGTGCAGTTCCTGTCGCCGCGCTACCCGAGCGAACAGGTGATCTGGGCGCGCATCACCGGGCATTTCCTGGCGATGGTGGTGGTGATGCTGCCGGCCCGCGGCCTGTGGGTGCTGGCCACCAGGCGGCCCGGCCTGCAGGCGGCGCGCAGCCTTTGCCAGCTTGCCTCCACCAGCCTCTATTTCAGCGCGCTGGCCTCGCTGGCGCTGGCCAAGGCGGCCGCCATCGGCTTCCTCGCACCCTTCGTCGTGGCGCTGCTGGCCTGGCCGATGCTGGGCGAGCGGCCGAGCCTGGCGCGGCTGGCCACCGTGGCGGTGGGCTTCACCGGCGTGCTGGTGGTGATCCGCCCCGGGCTCGACGGGTTCGAGCCGGCCTCGCTGCTGATCCTGGGTTCGGTGCTGTTCTACGGCACCTACCAGGTGCTGACGCGCAAGGTGGCGCCGCATGATTCGGCGGAAACCAGCTCATTATGGTCGGCCATGCTGGGCGCGGTGATCGCGACCCTGGCGGTGCCGCTCTTCTGGGTGACGCCGCAGGGGCTGGCCGACATCTCGGCCTTCCTGGCACTCGGCATGCTGGGCGCCGCCGGCCATTATTGCGTGGCGCGGGCCATGGCCTATGCGCCGGCGGCCGTGGTCTCGCCCTTCCAATACTGGCAGATCGTCGGCAGCGTGCTGATGGGCGTTGCGCTGACGGGCCTGTGGCCGGATGGCGCGACCTGGGCGGGATCCGCCATCATCGTCGGCGCGGGCATCGCCCTCGCGCTGCTGGAATCACGAAGGAAGGCCAAGCCATGACGGAGGGTGTCGGCGGATCGGATTTCGCCACGGAACTCGCCCGGATCCAGAACCGCCGCGACACGGTGCCGCCGATCGGGGCCGAGGAACATGCGGCACGCATCCACCGCGCGCAGGCGCGCATGCGCGAGTTGGGCATCGCCGCGCTGTGGCTGGATGGCACCACGAACCTCACCTGGCTGACCGGCATGCGCCATGGGCAAAGCGAACGCCCCTTCGGCGCGGTGCTGCCGGCCGAGGGCAGGCTGACCTACCTCTGCCCGGCCTTTGAGGTGGAGAAGGCCAGGACGCTGCAACTGATCCCGGGCGAATTCCATGGCTGGGAGGAGGATGAGGACCCCTATGCGGGCTTCGCCGAGATCCTGCGCAGCGCCGATGTGGCGGGCGGCACCGTCGCCATCGACGATATGGCGCGGATGTTCCTGGCCGAGGGGCTGCGCAGCGCCCTGCCCAACCACCGTTTCGTCGCCTCGGGCCCGGTGACCAGCCATCTGCGCGAACGCAAGACCGACCATGAGGTGGCGCTGCTGTGCCAGGCGATGGGGGCGACGCTGGAAATCCAGGCCGCCGCCGCGCGCGCGCTGAAGCCCGGCGTGACCAGCACCGAGGTCGCCGCCTTTCTGGCCGCCGCCCATGCGCGCGCCGGCTTCGATGGCCCGCCCGCCTTCACCCTGGTCCTGTTCGGCGAGGCCAGCGCCTATCCGCACGGCGTGCCCTATGCGCAGACGCTGGAGGAGGGGCAGGTGGTGCTGGTCGATGTCGGCGCGCCGATGCATGGCTATGTCAGCGACATCACCCGCAGCTACGTGTTCGGCACGCCGACCGATCGGCAGCGCGCCATCTGGAACCTGTCGCACCGCGCCCAGGCGGCCGGCTTCGCGGCAGCCCGCCCCGGCGCGCCCTGCGGCGGGATCGACGATGCCTGCCGTGCCGAGGTGGTGAAGGCCGGCTTCGGCCCCGGCTACAAGGTGCCGGGCCTGCCGCACCGCACCGGCCATGGGATCGGCATGGATGTGCATGAGGCGCCCTATTTCGTCGGCAACAACAGGGCGCCGCTGGCCGTGGGCAATACCGGCAGCATCGAGCCGACGATCGCGATCTATGGCGAATTCGGCATCCGGCTGGAGGACCATATCGTCATCACCGAGACCGGCGCGGCCTGGCTGACCGAGCCGGCGCTGAGCGTGGATGATCCGTTCGGGGTCAGCTGACCGGGCCGGGCAGGAATTCCGCGCCACCCCAGCCTTCGGGCACAATGACCTCGCCGGCCAGGATGGCGGCGGCCAGGCTGTCCAGCCGGGCCCGCAGGCTGGCCGGCACCTCGGGTGCCAAAGCCAGGCGGACGCAGGCGGGGTTCTCCAGGCCAATGCGCTGGTCGGCGAAGGTGTCCGCGATGAAGGCGGCGACCGCGGCCTCCACCGCCGCGCCGGAATCCGCCAGGGCGGAGGCCAGGAAATAGGCGTTCTCGGCCGTCCAGTCATGGACGTTGCCGATGCCGCGCAGGCCCGCCGCGGCGCCGGCGGCGATGGCCCCGGCCCGCCCGCCATCCAGCATGGTGAACTGGATGCGCGCCCCGGCAGCTGCCTGCGCGCTCGTCCAGCGCGCCGCGAGGTCCGAATCATGCTGGTCGCCACAGAAGCCGCTTAGCAGCGGCAGGTCCGGGCTGACATGCGCCAGCCCATGGGCGAAGCCGGCGCGGCCGCGCAGCCCGGGCGGCACCCGCTCCCCGGAGAGGTGCGCGGCCTTCCCCTGCCCGTCCAGCCACCAGCCGGCCAGCGCCCCGGCCAGGAAGGCGGACTGTTCCTGCAACACCTCGAAGCCGGCGATGTTCGGCCCGGTGATGCGCCCCTGCGTGACGGCGAAGCGCGTGGCGGGAAAGTCGGCAGCGAGGGCCGCCACCGCCGCCTCGCCCTGGCCACCATGGGCGATCAGCAGGTCGGCGCCGACCGCCGCCTGTCGCACCGTGGCTTCGCGGCGGGCGGGCTGGTCTTCCCACAGGATGGTGGGGGTGATGCCGTGGCGGGCGGCGGCGCGCGCCAGCCCGGCCACGCCCGCGGCATTGAAGGCGCCTGCGCCCGCCCGGCCGAAGAAGATCGCGGTGACGCGCATCAATTGGCGGTGATGCCAAGCGCGCGGATGGCGCCGCCCACCACCGAGACTTCCTGCGCGACGAAGGCGGTGAGCTCGGCCGGGCTCATCGGGCGCGTCGCGATGCCGAGCTCGGCCAGGCGCTGGACCATGGTCGGGGTTGCCAGCGCGGCGGCGATTTCGGCATGCAGGCGCGCCACCAGGGCCGGCGCCATGCCGGGCGGGCCGGCGACGCCGATCCAATTCTCGCTCAGCAGGTCAGGGTAGCCACCCTCGGCCGTGGTGGCGACGTCGGGTGCCATGGCGTGGCGCGCCGGCGCGGCCAGGGCGATGGCGCGCAGGCGGCCGCTGCGAATATTCTCGACATTCTGCGGCAGCGGATCGAAGGCGATCGGGATCACCCCGCCGAGCAGGTCCGCCTGCATCGGCGAGGAGCCGCGATAGGGCACATGGTTCAGCGGCACGCCGATGCGCTTGCCCAGAACCTCGCCGAAGATGTGGGCGATCGAGCCCGCGCCGGAACTGCCATAGCCGGGCGGGTTGGGCTGCGCGCGGATCCAGGCGACCAGCCCCGGCAGGTCGGTGGCGGGCACCAGGCGCGGATTGACCATCACCACCAGCGGCGTGGCGCCGATATAGGCGATGTGGGTCAGGCCGGTCACCGGATTGTAGGGCAGGTTCGGGTAGAGCGGCGGCGAGGTGACGATCGGCGCCGTGTTCGACATCAGCAGCACCGACCCATCCGGCGGCTGCGTGGCGACATAGGCCGCCCCCAGCGTGCCGCCCGCGCCCGGGCGATTGTCGATGAGCGGCCGGTGCGGCAGGCGGCCGCCCAGCACCTCGGCCAGCACCCGCCCGACAATGTCCGAGCTTCCGCCCGGCGGGAAGGTGACCACCAGCCGGATCGGTCGGCCGAGCCAAGCCTCCTGCGCGCTGGCGGTGCGTGGCAGGGCAGCAAGTGCCGCGAGAAGCGGCAGGTGACGGCGGCGCATGGACGATCTCCGAACCAGGGCCAGTGCCAAGCAAGGATGATGCCGCCTGGACATGGCGCGCGCACTGGCCAAATCTGCGGCAGATGTTCCCCCCGCGTGACGCGCCCTGGATCGGGATCCTGCTGCCCTCCGCCAACCGGGTGGTGGAGCCTGTCGCGCAGGCGGTGCTCGCGGCGGCTGGGATGGGGGCGCTGTTCACTCGGGTGCCGAAGCGCGGCGCGGTCGACCCCTTTCCCGACCGGCACGATACGGAGAATCTGCTGGCGGGCGCGGCACTTCTGGCCGATGCGCGCCCCGCGGCCTTGCTCTATGCGGCAGGCAAGGGCGGGGCGATCGGCATCGAGCATGATTTTGCGCTGGTCGGCGCCTTGCAGGGGGCTTTGGGCGTGCCGGCCACCACGCCGCTGGTGGCGCTGCTGGCCTATACGCGGTTAACGAAAATCACGCGATTAGTTCTGGTCGGCGCGCATGGATCGGACTACAACCAACGCGTGAAGTCGGAAATAAGCCGGCACCAACTGGAGATTGTGGGCGAGGTTGCCCTCGGCATCCAGGATAACCTCAGCTTCGCCGCTGTCGAGCCGGATCGCCTTGGCGCGATGGTCCGTCAGGCGGCGACGGCGCAAGGGGCGGAAGCTGTCTTGTGCTGGAACACGAATTGCGCGCTGCCCCCCTTGGTGCCGGCGCTGGAGCGGGAGATTGGCATGCCGGTGCTGGATGCGACGATGCTGGGGCTCTGGGGCGTCATGTCCCTGCTCGGCCCCGTGCCCGCCCTGCCCTTTGGTGCCCCGTTCTGCCCGACAAGGCCGGGTGCGTGACCGCCGGGGGCATCTCAGTCCACGCGGTCGACGTGGCCGAGGGCCGCCCGGCCGTCGGCATGGAGGTAGAAATCCACCACCTGGATGATGATGGCGTGTGGCGACTGGTCGCCCATGGTGAAATTGGCGAGAATGGCGCGCTCGACCACCCGATCACCCGCGGCGATGGTGTGCGCGAGGGCCTTTATGAGGTGCGGCTGCAGATCGGCGCCTTCCTGGCGCGCCGGGAAAGCCCGCCGCCACCCTTCCTGGAGCTGGTGCCCTTCCGCTTCCGCGTCTTCGACATCCGGCAGCATTACCATCTGCCGATCAAGTTCACGCCCTGGGGCTATTCGCTCTACCGCGGCAGCTGACCGCGTCCGGCAGCGGCTCAGAGGCCCTTTGAGATTGGCGGCGGCTCGGGATCCGGCAGCGAAAACGCGCCGTGGAGCCGACCCGCCTGCTACTCTCTGACGGTCTCTCAGCCGGGCCAGGCGCTGGCGGGCACATGCACCTCGCCCGTCATGATCCGCCGCGCGGTGCGCAACGTGCCGCCGGTGGCGATGGTCAGCCGGCCATCCGCATCCCGCACGCGGGTGATCACCGCTTCCATGGCGCCGGTCGGGTGCTCGATGACCACCGGCTGGCGGTCCGCGGCGCTGATGCGCGCAAGACCATCCGCCACCGTGCCCGGCAGCATGCAGGCCGAGGCGATGCAGATGCCCCCCGTCACCGCCATCGCCTCATGCGTCGCCAGCGGCGTGAAGTAGCGCGCGAGGATGGAGCCACCCGGCGTGGCGGGCGGTGCCAGGATGGCGAATTTCGGGATCACCCGGCCCGTCGCGTCGCCCATGCCCATGGCGCGCGCGGCGGCCAGGCGGATGGTCTCGATCCGCGCCATGAAGGCGTGGTCGGCGTCCAGTTCCTTCGCACTCTCCAGGCCCGTCTTGCCGAGGTCGGCGGCGCGCGCCATCACCACCGGCATGCAGATATCCATGGCCGTGACGTCCACGCCCTCAATATGGTCGATCGCATTGCCGGTCGGCATCAGGCTGCCGGTGGCGCCGCCCACCGCATCGGCGAAATTCAGCAGGATGGGGGCCGCGGTGCCGGGCACGCCGGCGATCGCCGTATCGCCCTGGTAGGTCACGCGCCGGTTCGGCGTCTGCACCACCGCTTCCACCAGCGCGCCGGTGTTGACGGCGCGGATCAGCACCTTCGTCTCGCCATCCTGGGCGGGCACCAGCCCGGCCTCGATGGCGAAGGGCCCAACACCCGCCAGCATGTTCCCGCAGGTCGGGCCCCAATCCACCTTGTCGCTGTCCGGCGAGAGCTGCGCGAACAGGTAATCCACATCCTGCTTCTGATCCTTCGCCGCCGGCGAGACGATCACGACCTTGCTGGTCAGCGTCGTGGCGCCGCCGATGCCGTCGATTTGCCGTGCATCGGGCGAACCCACCACGGCCAGCAGCACGCGCCTGATCTCCTCACGCGTCGCGGGCAGGTCGGAGGCCAGGAAATAGGGCCCGCGCGAGGTGCCACCCCGCATGAAGGTGCAGCGAATGGGGCGTTGGAGGGTCATCGGAAGGGCCATGGAAGTTCAACCACGGACTGGAGCAGCCCGGGCGGGAAATCAAGGGTCATGAACTGCGCAACGCCCACCAGCGCGGCATTGGCGACCACGGCCAGCGTGATCGTCAGCTGCCAGGAACAGCGGGCGGAGACGCGCAGGAAGGCCAGGAAGAACAGGATCGAGGCCAGCAGGAAGCCCACCAGGACCGACCCCAGGATCAGCGCCGCGAACCAGCCGAGATAGGTCCAGAAGCCCCGCGTCTCGCCTTCTTCGGCATCGTGGCGCAGCGCGCCGGTATTCTTCGCGAAGGCCAGGCGTGCGGGGATATAGAGCGCCACCGGCAGCATCAGCGCCGCGATGGTGAAGGGGAACACCGCGCCCAGGAAGCTGTGGCGCGCCGCATCCAGCGCCAGCGCGGCGAAGATCACCACGGGCACCAGCGCGAACAGCGCCTGCGGCCGGGCGCTGGCGCCCTGCTTGGTGCTTTCCTCATCTTTGTCGGCCAGCTTGCGCTGGCGCAGGCCGAGCGCGATGCAGCCCAGGATCAGCGCACCGATGATCAGCACGCCGGGGCGCGAGGCGAAGCCCGAGCCGTAGAACTGCACGGCCTGGTACAGATAGGTCTCCATCGGCTCGGCCAGCACGAAGCCCACCACGAAGGGCGGGCGCGGCCAGCCGAAGCGGCGCATGAACATGCCCAGCAGGCCCACGGCCAGCAGCAGCAACAGGTCCGCGAGATCCCCATTGGTGTTGAAGGCGCCGAAGCACACCACCACCACCATGAAGGGCGCGATCAGCCCGAAGCGCACCGTGGTCAGCCGCGCGATCAGGGGCGAGGTGGCGAAGCACAGCGCCGTGCCCATCACATTGGCGATCGCCAGCGACCAGATGATCGCATAGGTCAGGTCGAGCCTCTCGCCGATCAGCGCGGGCCCGGCCTCGATCCCGATCAGCGTGAGCCCGCCCAGGAACACGGCCATGGAGCCGGAGGCCGGAATGCCGAAGAACAAGGTCGGCACCAGCGCGCCACCCTCGCGCGCATTGTTCGAGGATTCGACGGCGATCACACCGCGCACATCGCCCTTGCCGAACTGGCCGTTCTTCTCGGTCTGGATGGCATGGCCATAGACGATCCAGTCCGTGACACTGCCGCCGAGGCCCGGGATGGCGCCCAGCACCGACCCCAGCGAGGAACAGCGCAGCAGCAGCCACCAATGGCGCATGATGTCGCGCACGCCCGCCATCCAGCCGCGGCCAAGCTCCGCCGTGCGGGAAATGGTGCCGCCGCCGCGCGCGAGATCCACGATCTCAGGCAGCGCGAAGATCGCCAGCACCAGCACCGGGAGGTGCAGCCCGTCGCTGAGATAGAGCGTGCCGAAATCCAGCCGCGCCTCGGCCGTCGCCGGCGCGGCGCCGATGGTGCCGAGCGCCAGCCCGAGCCCGCAGGCGACCAGCCCCTTGGCGAAGGAACTGCCCGACAGCACGCCCACCATGGACAGGCCGAGCAGCGCCAGCATGAACAGCTCGGCGGTGCCGAGCGCCAGGATCAGCGGCCGCGCCACCAGCACCGCGCCGGTCAGGATGGCAGCACCCACCAGCCCGCCGATCATGGAAGCGAGGAAGCTGGCCGATAGGGCGCGCGCTGCCTCTCCTCGTCGGGCCATGGGGAAGCCATCCAGGATGGTCGCCTGGCTGGCGGAACTGCCCGGGATGCCCATCAAGATCGAGCTGAAAGTGTCGGCGGTGGCGGCCACCGCGACCAGCCCCACCAGCATGGCCAGCGCCGAGGTCTGGTCGAGCCCGTAGATGAAGGGCAGCACCAGCGACAGGCCAGCCAGCCCGCCCAGCGCCGGCAGCACGCCGATCGCATAGCCAATCAGCACGCCCAGCGCCATGTAGGCCATGCGGTCGGGGCTGGTCAGCGCAACCAGCGCTGACAGCAATGCATCGATCATCGGCCGGCCTTTCCGGTGGGTGGTAGCTCAGCCGATCGAGTAGTTGAAGCGGCGGCGCAGCCAGTCGCGGCACCAGGCGCGCACCTCGGGCGAGATCTGCGTGGCCGCGGCATAGGCGCGGGCGCAGGGCTCGCCGGTCACTTCGCGATAGTCGCCGATCACCGGGCCGCGCTTCTCGCGATAATCCGGGTGGGCGAAGGTGCGATCGAAGGCGGCGCGGAAGGCGCCCTGGATCGGGGCCGGCGTTGCCTTCGGCACGCAGACGAATTTCTGGGCCGCGAAGCCGGCGATGAACAAGGTGCGCCAGGCCTCCCAGGCGGGGCCCGAGGGCTTCTGGCCGGTGGCTGCCTCCAGGAATTCCGGGAAGCTCGGCAGCTGCGGGAAGGAGGGATCGCGCACGATCTCGCCCGCATCGTCCAGCACGCCCCAGGAGCAAAGCGGCACGGCGCGGCCTTCGCGCACCAGCGGCATCACCTGGCTGAGGAAGGCGGAGCTGGTCTGGTAGTCGATCGGGGTCTCGCCGCGTTCGAAGGCAAGCCGCCCCTGGCCGCGGCCCTGCATGCCCATCACCACCTGCACATCGAGGCCCAGCAGCTCGAAGGCGAGCGCCGGCACCATGTCGAGCGAGGTCGGCCCCTGGCTGCCGAAGCGCAGGCCCGTGGCGGCGCGCAGCTTCGCAATGTCCTGCGGGCCGGCCACGCCAAGCTCCGGCCGGATATACATGGCGCCGCCCGTGGGCGAGGCCATGATGGGCGACCAGTCGTTATAGTCGTAGCGCACCCGCGAATCGCCCAGCAGGAACGGGAACTGGGTGGAGCCGCTGGTGCCGAAGATCATGTTGCCATCGGGCCGGGCGCGGGCGGCGAACTGGTTGCTGCCATTGATGCCGCCGCCACCGGCGATGTTGCGGATCACCACCGTGGGCTCGCCCGGCAGGTGCGCCTGGAGGAAGGGCTGGTGGAAGCGCGCCCACACGTCGCTGCCGCCGCCGACCGCGAAGGGGATCACCCATTCGATGGTGCGGCCCGCGAAATTTTGGGCGGAGGCGCCCCGCGGCGCCAGAATGGCGGCCCCCGCCGCCCCGAGCAGGGTACGACGGCCGGCCGGCCGGTTCAGAATGGACATTTCTTGGGCTCCCTCGACCTTGTGGACGTCAACTCGCCACAATGTGCGCAGCGGCGCAACCCTTTCCCGCGCGCGCCGGCTCGGTCACAAGGGCGAAGGAAAGGAACCAACATGACATTGCAAATGACCGACCTCGCCGAGGGCGAGGGCACGATGGCGCTGTCCGGCAAGACCGTGTCCGTCCACTATACGGGCTGGTTGTTCGACCCGAAGGCGGCCGACACCAAGGGCCGCAAGTTCGACAGCTCCCGCGACCGGGGGCAGCCTTTCGGCTTCAAGCTGGGCGCCGGCCAGGTGATCGCCGGCTGGGACCGCGGCGTGGCAGGCATGCGCGTGGGCGGCCAGCGCCGCCTGACCATGCCGCCCGAAATGGGCTATGGCGCGCGCGGCGCCGGCGGCGTGATCCCGCCCAACGCGATGCTGGTGTTCGACGTGGAACTGCTCGGCGTTTCCTGACCGCGCCCGCCGGCGACCCGCTCGAGAAAGCCTGCCGCCGCGTCGCGCATCGCCGCCACCTTGGCCGGGTCCATCCTGGCCAGGGTACGCAGCGGCATGGCCATGCGGGGGTTCTTCGCGAAGCGCGCCGCGTGGCGCGCCATGAAGTCCCAGTACAGATAGTTGAAGGGGCAGGCGCGCGGCCCCGTCGCCGCCTTCACATCATGCGCGCAGCCGCCGCAATGGTCCGACATGCGGTTGATATAGGCGCCTGACGCCGCATAGGGCTTGGAGGCCATGACCCCGCCATCGGCATGCAGCGCCATGCCATGGGTGTTGGGCAGCTCCACCCATTCATAAGCGTCGGCATAGACCAGCAGGTACCATTCATTGACCTCGGCCGGGTCCAGGCCGGCCAGCAATGCGAAGTTGCCGGTCACCATCAGCCGCTGGATATGGTGGGCATAGGCCAGGTCGCGCGTCTGGCGGATGGCGGCCGCCATGCAGGCCATCGATGTCGCCGCCGTCCAGTAGAAATCGGGCAGCTTGCGCGTGGCGGCCAGCGCGTTGGTGTCGCGATAGGCCGGCATCTTCAGCCAATAAAGACCCCGCACATATTCCCGCCAGCCGAGGATCTGGCGGATGAAGCCCTCCACGGCGTTGAGCGGCGCATCGCCCGCCCGCCACGCTGCTTCCGCCGCACGGCACGCCGCCAGCGGGTCCAGCAGACCGAGATTGAGGCTGGTGCCGATCAGCGCATGGAACAGGGTGGGCTCACCCACGGCCATGGCGTCCTGATAGTCGCCGAAGCGCGGCAGTCGGTGGGCGATGAAGTCGGCCAGCGCCGCCTCGGCCTCGGCGGCGGTGACCGGCCAGGCGAAGGCGTCGAGCGTGCCGAAATGCCCCGGGAATTCCCGCGCGACCAGCGCCATCACCTCCCGGGTGATCGCGTCCGGCGGGAAGCGGCGGGGTTTTGGCACGCTGATGCCGGCGGGCAGGCGGGCGCGGTTTTCGGCATCATAGTTCCATTCGCCGCCGGCCGGCGCGTCGGGGCCTTCCATCAGCAGGCCGGTGCGGCGGCGCATGTCGCGGTAGAAATACTCCATGCGCAGCTGCTTGCGGCCCTCGGCCCAGGCGCGGAAGCTGTCGAGGCCCGCGATGAAGCGATCATCGTCGCGGATGTCGAGGGGCAGGCCCGCGGCCCGCCCCCAGCCCTTCATATCGTCCAGCACGCGCTGTTCGCCCGGATGGGTGGCGACCAGGCGCGTGGCGCCATGCGCCGCGGCGGCGCGGCAGACCTCGCCGCGCAGCGTCTGGGTATTGGCGGGATCGTCCATGCGGCTGTAGGCCACGTGCAATCCGCGGGCCGCCAGCTCGGCCGCGAAGTGACGCATGGCCGACAGCACCAGGGCGATCTTCTGCTTGTGGTGGCGGACATAGGTGCATTCCGCCCGCACCTCGGCCAGCAGCACCACATCGCCGGGCTCTGCGTCGCGCAGCGCCGCGATGCCATGCGTCACCTGGTCCCCCAGGATGATGCGCAGCGCCGTCATGCCGGGCGGTAGATGGCGGTCGAGCCATCCTCGCCCTGCGTCGACAGGCCAACCCAGGTGCCGGCGGCGTCGTAGATGGCCTCGAAGGTCTCGGTCCCGGCGACGCGCACCTTCAGCCCATAGGCGTCGCGCATGCGCATCACGTCGGATCGCACCGCCTCGCCGCGGCGTGGGTCGAACAGGGGGCGCGGCGTGGCCAGGCTGGCGGCCCGCCACCAGGTGAGCGGCACGGAATCGGGCGGCAGCAGCGCCTCCCCGGTCGCGCCGCGGAGCGCGATGCCATTGGCCACCCGGCGCGCCGTGCAGACGGTCTCGCGGCCATTGCGTGCCACGCGGGCATCCAGCGCCGCCAGCGCATCGCCCACCCAGCGTTCCGTCGTATCATTTTCATAGCGAAAGACGGTGAAGCCGGCGAGGCGGACGGTGATCCGGACCTCGCTGATGGCCAGCAGCGCCGGGCCCTCGTCGCGGAAGCGCACGAGGTGCGTGCCGACATCGGCGCCGTTGCGCTGGATGGTGAAGCTGATGCCGGCCGGCGCCGCCCGCGCGAGGGTCGGCAGCAGCAGCGCCGCCAGCGCCGCGCGGCGACGCATCAGCCCCGCCCTGCGATGGCGCTGCGGCCGCCATCCACCGCCATCACCTGCCCGGTGATCCAACCCGCGGAGGCCGAGAGCAGGAAATCCGCCAGCGCCGCCGCATCCTCCGCCTCGCCCAGGCGCGGGATGGGGTGCTGCTTGGCGATCGCCTCGGCCATTTGCAGGCTTTTGGTCAGGGGTTCCGCTATCCTGGTGCGGGTCAGCGAGGGTGCGATGCAGTTCACGCGCACGGCCGGCGCCCATTCGGCGGCCAGCGCCACGGTCAGCCCCTCCACCGCCGCCTTGGCCATGGCGATGGCGACGTGGTTCGGAAAGCCGGTGCGGGCCGCGACCGAGCTGAACAGCACCAGGCTGCCGCGCCCGGCCGTGAGCGCCGGCCCGGCGGCCTGCGCGGCCAGCGCCGCCGCCAGCGCGTTCAGCCGGAAGGTCGCCTCCAACTCGGCCGCGCTGCTGCGCGCCAGCGGCTTCAGCAGGATGGAGCCGACGCAAAAGGCCATGCCGGCTAGGCTCGGGCCCGCCGCCGCGACGGCGGCCGCGATGGCGGCCGGATCGGTGACATCCGCCACGGCGGAGGGCGCGCCGAGTTCCTCGGCCAGCGCCGCCAGCCGCGCCGCATCCCGCCCGACCAGGAAGGGGGCAGCACCGCGTGCCGCCAGCCGCCGCGCCAGCGCGCCGCCAATCCCCCCGGTGGCACCCATCACAAGAACCGTCATCGCGCAGCAAATCCTCGTTCGATACGCCGGACATGGGGCGCGCCCCGGCAGACAGAAGGGGCGCGGCATGCCATGTTCGGCGGGCGATGCGCCAATTGCTGCTTCTGAGGCATGCGAAATCCTCCTGGGACGATCCGCGCCTGTCGGACCATGCCCGACCGCTCAATGCGCGCGGACGGCGCGCGGCCCAGAGCATCGCTGCCGCCATGCGCGATCTCGGGCTGGCGCCGGACCTGGTGCTGGTCTCCTCGGCGCGCCGCACGCTGCAGACCATGGAGGCCCTGACCCCCTTCGAAGGGTCCCCGTTGGTCGAGCCCATGGATGACCTCTATCTGGCCGGCTGGACCAGCCTGCTGGACGTGCTGCGCCGGCTGCCGGAGACGGTACGGCGCGTGCTGGTGATCGGCCACAATCCCGGGCTGCACGAATTGGCACTGGCGCTGGCGGGCCCGGCAGGCATGGCCACCGGCGGGCCGGCGCTGGAGCGCCTGGCGGCGGGCTATCCGACCGGGGCGCTCAGCGAGTTCGCCATCGCCGTGCCCTGGCGGCTGCTGGAGGGCGGCAGCGGCCGCCTCACCCGCTTCCTCACCCCGGCCGACCTGGCGCCCGAGCCCGGCGACACCAGCGAGGCCGCCGCGTGAGCGAGATAATCCGATTGGAAGCGGAGCTTCCGGCCGACCTCGCCCCGCGGCTCGGGCGGCTGGCGCCGCTGGCCGCGCGCCGCGCCGGGCGCAGCCGTGGCCAGCCCGTGCTGCTGACCTGGCGCGACACCGCCGAGAGCATGCTGGCCGAGACGGGCTTCGTGATGGAACAGGCGGGCCGCGCCCCGGAAGGGTCGGTGGCGCTGATGCCGGGGCCTCATGATGGCCCTGGCCTGCCGCTGTCGGCCCCCGAAGCCGGCCGCTTGCCGGACCAACCGCTGGTGGCCTTCGCGGCCTTCGATGGGCGGCGCACCATCCTGCCGCTGGCTGATGGGCTGGAAGCCACGCTGCTGGCGGGTCGGCTGCGCGCGGTGGCGGCCGAACAGCCCGTCGCGCGGCTGACGATAACCGGCCCCGCCGCCGAGGCACTGGCCCTGCTGCGGGACCTGGCGGCTTTGGCCCCCATCCAACCGCCGCGCGCCAGCCTGCCGGAGGCCGGGCGGGCGCTGGCGCGTGGCCAGCCGGTGCGGCCGCGCCGCCTTGGCGCGCCGCCGCTGGCGGCGGAGCAGGATGTCGAGACGGCGCTGGAGACCCTGATCGGCCATCTGGTCGATGTGCTGGTCTGGCACGCGCCGATTGCCGAGGAAGGCACCGACCCATCCGGCGTCCACCAGATGCGGGTTGCCATCCGTCGGCTGCGCAGCGCGCTGCGCGCCTTCCGCCCGGCCTGCGATGCGCCTTCGCTTCGCGCCTTCGATACGGCGGCGCGCGACCTGGCCATGCTGCTGGGCCCGGTCAGGGATTGGGACGTGTTCCTGTCCGGGCTCGGGGCCGAATTGGCCGAGGCGCTGCCCGAGGATCGGGCGATCGCCGCCCTGCTCCGCGCCGCCGCCACCCGGCGCCAGGCCGCGCAGCGGGCGCTGCGGACCGGACTGCAGGCCGCTGGCTTCCGCGAGCTGCTGTGGAACGGCGTGGCGCTGTGCCGGGAGCGACCCTGGCGCGCCGAAGCCGATCCGGATGCCGAGGCCCGGCGCGCCCGCCCGTTGGCGGATTTCGGTGCCACCGCGATCGGCAAGCGCTGGTCGCACCTGCTGGACGCCGGCGCCGAGATCGGCGCGCTGCCGGATGCCGAATTTCACGCGCTCCGCCTGGATGGCAAGCGGCTGCGCTATGTGGCGGAGCTGTTCGCGCCGCTGTTTCCGCGCAAGCGCACGCGGCGGTTCCTGGCCCGGCTGGCCGAGGTGCAGGAAGCCTTCGGCCTCGCCAATGATGCGGCCGTGGCCCGGGCCCTGGTGCGCGGCCTGGAGGGGGGCGCGGTCCGACCCTGGGCGGTTGGCGTGGCCGAGGGCTGGGCATTGGCGCGGGCACGACGGGCAAGGCGAACCGCCACGGCCGCGTGGGAGGAGCTGTTTTCGACCAATATCTTTTGGAATCAGGAGTAAAGCGAGCAAATCTCAGCTTCTTTCTTGGGGAAACAGACCGGCTTGTGCGCCGGCGTGGAGCAAGCGTAAACACTCGGTGTGCATCGCCGTCGCCTGTTCCGCCCTGCCGCCTCTCCTCGCCGCTGGCGAACCCCTGCCATGGCCCTGGCAGGGGTGTTGATCGTGGGCGCGCTGTCGGGCCTTGGCCTGCCCGCCGACCTGATGGGATCGGCCCCGCGCGAACAGGATTGGTCCGCGCTCAGTTCCGAGGTCCGCGTGGTGGATGGCGATACGCTGCGCCTTGGCGACCGCACGCTCCGCCTGTCGGGCATCGATGCCCCGGAACGCGGCCAGACATGCGCCGACGCCGATAACCGCCCCTTCGATTGCGGCAGCGCCGCTGCCGAGGCGCTGGCGCGGCTGGTGAATGATCGATCGGTCGTGTGCCGCGTGCATGGGCGCGACCGGTTCGGGCGCGGGCTTGGCGTCTGCCAGGCCGGCGGGGCCGAGCTGAATGCCGGGCTGATCCGCGCCGGCTGGGCCATTGTGTATGGTGACAGCCCGGCTTTGCTGCTGGCCGAGGCCGAGGCCCGGCTTGGCGCCCGCGGCCTGTGGGCCGGCGGCTTCACCCGCCCCGAGGATTGGCGCCGCCGCCCCAATTGAGGCGGCGGGCCGACCCGGCCCGATCCGCGCCGCACATCAAGTCGATGGCGTGGCGCGCGTTGCCAAGCCGGCGCTGCTGCTTCTATCCTGCGCTGCATCGCACCATCACGGTGGCGCGCGCGCCGGCAGCCGCGTCGGTCAGCGCCGGGGACGAGGAAGCAAGAGCATGACAGTCACGCCAAACGGCACCGTCACCTTCACGATCGACGGATCGAACCGCAGCACCAAGCTGCCGGTGTTGCAGGGCGTGCTTGGCCCCGATGTCGTCGACATCCGCAAGCTCTACGCCGATCTCGGTGTCTTCACCTTCGACCCGGGCTATGGCGAGACCGCCAGCTGCGAGAGCCGCATCACCTACATCGATGGCGATGAGGGCGTGCTGCTGTATCGCGGCTATCCGATCGAGCAGCTGGCCGAGCGGAGCGACTTCATCGAGGTCTGCTACCTGCTGATGTATGGCGACCTGCCGAACGCCGCGCAGCTGAAGGAGTTCCGCAACGGCGTCACCTACCACACGATGGTGCATGAGCAGATCCGCCGCTTCTTCGACGGGTTCCGCCGCGACGCCCACCCGATGGCGATCATGTGCGGCGTGGTCGGCGCGCTGGCCGCCTTCTACCATGACAATGTCGATATGAGCCACCCGCGCCAGCGCGAGATCGCGGCCTATCGCCTGATCGCCAAGGTGCCGACCATCGCCGCGATGGCCTACAAATACGCGCTCGGCCAGCCCTTCGTGTATCCGCGCAACGACCTCTCCTATGCGGCGAATTTCCTGCATATGCTCAATAGCGTACCGGCCGAACCTTATGTGGTGAGCCCGGTGCTGGAACGCGCCATGGACCGCATCCTGGTGCTGCACGCCGACCATGAGCAGAACGCCTCCACCAGCACGGTGCGGCTGGCGGGCTCGACCGGCGCCAATCCCTTTGCCTGCATCGCCGCCGGCATTGCCGCCCTGTGGGGCCCGGCGCATGGCGGCGCCAATGAGGCGGTGCTCAAGATGCTGGCCGAGATCGGCCACGTCGACAATATCCCGGCCTTCATCGAGAAGGTGAAGGACAAGAACAGCGCCGTGAAGCTGATGGGCTTCGGCCATCGGGTCTACAAGAATTTCGATCCGCGCGCGAAGATCATGCAGCAATCCTGCCATGAGGTGCTGTCGGAACTCGGCATCAACAACGAGCCGCTGCTGGACATGGCGATGGCGCTGGAGAAGGTGGCGCTGGAGGATGAGTATTTCGTCAGCCGCAAGCTGTACCCGAACGTGGACTTCTATTCGGGCATCATCCTCAAGGCGATGGGCATCCCGACCAGCATGTTCACCGTCATCTTCGCGGTCGCGCGCACCGTGGGTTGGGTGAGCCAGTGGAAGGAAATGGTCGAGGACCCGACGCAGCGCATCGGTCGCCCCCGGCAGATCTACACCGGGCCCGCCGCGCGGGACTATGTGGCGGTCGGCGCGCGCGGCTGAAACCAGCAGCACAAGCCGCCGAAACCCACCCGCCCGGGCGACCGGGCGGGTTTTTTCGTGCCAAGTGCCGGCCAGGGCCGCTGCAATTGCGCGGTGGGTTCTGGCAATTGCTGATGGAGGCGGTGCAATTGCTGTGTGCACACGTGCAATTGCCATCGCGCGACAAGCAATTGAAATTCTGGGGAAAACCCAATTGTCGGGTGTGGATATTTCCCCGATGACAGGCGGATACCGGAACAAAAGCTGCGTGTGCGCGGCCGAGAACAACAACCTATGCGCGAAATTCTTTGCCTGCGCGTTAACCTATCGCTTGAAAAGACAAGCACTTCGGGGGATATCTATACGTACGGTTGATATCCACAGGGGATTGGACAGCCTATGCGTGAACCCACAGCGAAGCCCGACCGCAAGACCGTGCTCGTCAAGCCGCTCGACGATCTGGTTCGTCGACGGCTGCGGACTTGGCCGCAACGACCGCCCGGCACCATGCGCAGCACCAAGCAGCCGGGCGTCTGGCTGCGTGGCCGCCCGGGGGAGAAATCGGCGCAGCCCTTCCTGAAGCTGCCCGGCACCTCGACCTATCGGACGCTGCCGGACGGGCTCTGGCTGCATTTCAGCCCCGACCGGGCGGAGCCCTATGTCGATATCCTGTGCATCGAGGCGTGCAGCTCCATCCCGAACCTGCAGGACAAGCGGGCGCGCTTCGCGCCATCGACCAGCTCATTGCTGGTGGTCTGCCCGCTGGCCTGGCTGGTCGGCCCGGTGGCGCCGGACGATCCCCTGCCGCGTTGGCGGCTGATCCGCCTTTGCCCGACGCGGCCGATCACCGCGCTCACCTTGCCGGTGCGCGACGTGCGGGTGCTCTACGGGCTCAAGGCGCCGCACTATGAGGGCTTCGCGCGCCACCAGATGCCGCACCCGCACGAATATTTCTGCCCGATGGAGGCGCTGACCGCCGAGGAGGGCCATGCGCATCCCGACCTTGCCGCACTGATCGGCCGCGCCTGTTCGACCGCGCATTTCATGACCATGCCCTGACCAGGGGGGGGCGGGCGATGCCGGTCAGAACAGGTCGATGAAGCTCCGCCACAGCGGCACGTCGTTGGCCAGGAAACTGAAGTTCGTCGCGGTGTAGTCGGCCGACGTCGCGTCCAGTGGCAGGTTGATCGACAGCCCCTCGGCGCGCGGGACGGAGCCCGTGGTGACGAAGACCGCGTCGCGCACCGCATCGATCACGGCAAGGGCCGCCGCATCGATCGCGGCACCGGAGCAGAATTGCATCACCTGCTCCATGTAATCCACCAGATCCGCGGCGCTGCCATTGGCGTCCGGAAAACGCTGCGCGGTGAGCTGGGCCGTGCCCAGGAAGATCCGGTCGGTGAGGTTGGTCGTCGTCAGCGCCACCGCCGCGAAGTTGGTCAGCGCCACCGCCACCTCATCGAGCAGCGAGCTGGTCAGCGCCGAGAGCGTGATGTTGCTCTGGCCCGCATAGGAATTGGCATAGGTCGTGGCGATCGCCTGCGCCAGCTGGCTCTCCGACATGGTCGGATCGGCCTTGAGCAGCGTCAGGAAATCATCATAGGCCCAGCCATCGCCCGGCTCGTCCATCTGCGAGCCCACGAACACGTCGCACAGCTCGCGGACCGCGAAGGCCATCTCGGCCAGCGCCATCTGGCAGGCATCGAAGCCGATCAGGTCGAACTTCGCCACGTTCGAAGCATCGATCGCGCTGCGCATTTCCGCCACTGTCAGACTGTCGCCGTTGCTGGAATCGTCCCAGGCGGCGCCGGCCAGGCCGCCGCCATGGTCCCAGATCACCAGGCCATACTTGTCGGCCGGCGACAGGGCGGCGGCATTGTTGATGAAGGCGGTCAGCGTCGCCGGGTCGCCCATGTTCAGCTCGCCGACGCTGGTCGAGATGTTGCCGAGCGAGGAGGCGACATTCGTATCGCTGTCCGGCGTGATGCGGCCGTAGCGCGTGTCGCTCCAGTTGCCGCTGCCGCTGGCGAAGCCCGGATGGCGGTCGGTCAGCACCACGATGTTGACGCCGAGGTCCCGCAACCCCGCCACCTCCTCCATCTCGTTCAGGTCCTTGATGGCGAAGGACTCCAGATCATTGTCGCCGGCGATGTAGACCATCAGCGTCCAGCGCCCGGCGGCGCTGCTCGTGGTGGTGAAATCGAGTGCGGCGCTGCCGGTGACGGCCGGATTCCGGTTGCTGGCGGCGTCGCGCACCGCATCGGCCTCCAGCTCGACCGTGAAGCTGGCGCCGGCGGGCAGCGGGTTGGCCAGGTCGAGCGTCATGGTCCGGCCGTCGAAGCGGACCTGCGGGTCGGTCGTGGGGATAAAGGTATCGGCGAAGCCGGCCCGCTTGAGCACGATATCGCCGGTGCCGGCGCGCACCGTCTCGTTGAAGGTGAAGGTGATGTTCGCGAAGATGCTGACGCCGCCCGCGCCATCCCCCGGGCTGGTCGCGATCAGCCGCGGCCCGACCAGGTCAAAGCCGGGCAGCGTCGTCACCTCGACCTGGTAGGAGCCGGTGCCGAAATCGCCGCTGCGCACCGCCGCGAACACATTGCCGGTGAACTCCGCCCCCATGAAGGCGCGGTCTTCCATGCCGGCAAGGTCGGCCGCGATCTGGCTCGGCACGGCGTGGCCGCGGGCATCGAACAGCCCGACCAGCACGGGATCGGCCAGCGTGCCATTGCCGCTGCCAGCGCCACGCAGGTCGATCTGATAGCTGGTGCCGAAGATCACCGGCACACGCACCCAATCCACATCGCCCAGCACGTTGATCAGCCCGGCATGCGGCGTGTCGTCGGGCAGCACCACCGCCGTGGTTTGCGGCGAGGCCGCCACATCATTGCCGATGTTGGTCACATCCACCGAGAGCAGGTAGGTGCCTTCGTCGGACGGCGCACCGGCGACCGCGATGTAGAAGGTGCCGCCATTGTCGGGGCGGAAGATGGTGCGCGCATCGCTCGTGCCGCCATCATCGTCGTTGGGCGTGCCGGGGATCAGCCGGTTCAGGCTGTCGCGGATGCCGACGATGCGCGGGTCGTTCAGCGTGCCGGCGCCGCTGGCCAGGCCGCGCAGCTCGATCGAATAGGCTGTCTCGCGCTCCAGCGTGACGGCGAACCAATCCTCGTCGCGGGCGGAGTTGATGACGCCGGCCGCACTGCCGCCAACGGCCACGGTGCGGGTGGTGGCCGTGTTGGCGGGTTCGAGGTCGACCACATTGGTCACGTCGGCGACCGAGACGATGTAGTCGCCCGTGGCGGCCCCGAAGGCCCCTGCGGCGATGAAATGGGCGCCGCTGGCGGTTGGGACAAAGACGGTGCGGCTGTTCAGCGATTCGCCGTAATCATCATTCGCGGTCCCGGCGATGGCCACGCCGTCGGCGGTGTACAGCCCGATCAGCTGCGGGTCCGCCAGCGGCGAGGCGCTGGCGGCATCGCTGTTCACCTCGATCGCATAGACGCGCCCGGCGGTCAGCGCGACGCGGAACCAATCTTCATCCTCCGCCACGCTGATCCGGCTGGCCGTCTGCCCGCCCGCCGTCACCCGGCCGAGGCTCCGCGTGTCGGCGGCGAGGTCGGCCACCGTGATGTCCGTCACGGTCAGCCGATAATCGCCAATCATCGACCCGAAGCCGCCGGCCGCGATGTAGAGAACGCTGCCGGACGAGGTGAAGGTGACCTGCGAATTCAACGTGGTCCCGAAATCATCATTGCTGGTGCCGTCCAGCAGCGTCCCTTCCGGGCGGAACAGGCCAAGCAGGACCGGGTCGGCCAGCGCCGCCCCATCCGCCGTGCTGCCCTCCAGCTCGATCCGGTAGGTGCGGCCCTGCGACAGCGCGGCGCGGAACCAATCCACATCGCCGGCGCTGTCCACCCGGCCCAGCACGCTGCCATTCACCACCGCGGCGGCCGAGGTCGCGTCATTCGCCGGCAGGTCGGCATTGCGCCCGCTGCGCACCGAAACCCGGTAGCTGCCGAGCGCGCCAAAGCTCTCCACCACGTCGAGGTAATGCGTCCCGGTGGTGGCCGCGGTGAAGGTCAGCAGGCTGTTCAGCCCGAGCCCCTCATCATCGCTGCGGGTCAGGTCGATCATCGCGCCGGTGGCGTCGCGCACGCCGGCCAGCAGGGGATCGGCCAGCGTGCCCTGGCCGGTGGCCAGCCCCAGCAGCTCGATCCGGTAGGTAACGCCGGCGGTCAGCGACACGCGGTACCAATCCGCGTCGCCCAGCGTCTCATGCCGGCCGACCAGCGGCTGGGCGTTGACGGCGATAGTGGCGGTGGTGGTGGTGTCGCCGGCAATGTCGGTCGGCGTGATATCCCGCGCGACCAGGCGAAAGCTGCCGGTGGCGCCGCCAAAGGCGCCGACATCGATGAAATGCGTGCCGCCGACCGCAGCCATGAACTCAAGCCGCGCGTCGCGGCCGGTCGCGCCATCATCATCCTGGCTGAATGGCTGCAGCACCCCGTTCTGCCGGATGCCGTGGATGATCGGATCCGTCAGCGTGCCATGGCGGCTGTCGAAGCCGGTCATCTCGAAGCGATAGAGCCGGCCGGCGACAAGCTCCACGCGATACCAGTCGGTGTCGCCGGCAATCTCGATCCGCCCCTGCGTGCCGACACTGTTGACGGGCAGCGTGCCGGTCGTGGTGTCGGTATTGCGCAGGTCGCGCAGGCTCAGGTCGATGACGCTGAGCGCATAGCTGCCCATCGCGCCGCCGAAGCTGCCCGCATTGATGTAGTGGGTGCCGGTGGCGGTCGGCGTGAACAGCAGGCGCGAATCGGTGTTCACGCCCGGCGCCACATCATCCTGGTAGGTGCCGGGGATCGCGGCGCCGGTGCCGGTATGCAGCCCGAACAGCACCGGATCGGCCAGTGTAAAGACGCCGCCATTGGCGCCCAGAAGATCGATCTGATAGCTCCGCCCGGCGACCATGCTGATGCGGAACCAATCCTGGTCGTCCGGCGAGTCGATGCTGAAGCTGACCAGGCTGTTGCCGCGTATCCGCCCGGCCGTTCCGATATTTGCGGTCTGCTGGTCTGACATTCGCTGATCATCCGTCGCTTTGCTGGCGCGGACGCTGCGCCCTGCCGGCCGCCGCCGTCAATCTCGGCGCCAGCCCCAGCCTGTCACAGCTTCTTCATCCCGCCCCCCTGCCGGTCGCCCGGCCCAGCGACTAGACACGGGCAAAACCGACAGGAGATTTGCGATGATGATCCGCCGCCGCCACCTTGCCGCCGGGGTTACCGCCCTGGCCCTGCCCGCGATCCGCCCCGCCGCCGCCCAGGCGCTCAGCGGCAACCTGGTGCTCTACACCTCGCAGCTGGAACCGGATGCGGCGGGCACCGTCGCCGCCTTTCGCGCGCTGCATCCCGGCGTGACGGTGGAGTGGATCCGCGGCGGCACCGGCCAGATCATGACGCGCCTGCGCGCCGAGATCGCCGCCGGTGCGCCGCGCCCCGATATCCTGCTGCTGGCCGACAGCCTGACCTTCGAGGGGCTGAAGGCCGAGGGCCGCCTGCGCGCCAGCCCCGAGGTGGCGATCGCCGGCGTGCCGGCGGGCCAGGTGGATGCGGGCCGCGCCTATTTCGGCACCAAGCTGATCACCACCGGCATCATGCACCATGTGCGCGCCCTCTTCGTGCCGCGCAGCTGGACCGACCTGCTGGATGCGCGGGCGCGCAACCAGGTGGCCATGCCAAGCCCCGCCGTTTCGGGTGCCGCCGCCATCCATGTGGAGGCGCTGGTGCAGAACCCGGCGCTCGGCTGGTCCTATGTCGAGCGGCTGGTCGCCAACGGCACCCAGGCCCGTGGCGGCAATGGGCCGGTGATGCAGGCCGTCTCCGGCGCCGAGCGCGCCTTTGGCATCGTGATCGACTATCTGCCGATCCGCGAGGCGGCGCGCGGCGCCCCGGTGCGCTTCATCTTCCCCGAGGAAGGGGTCAGCGCCATCAGCGAGCCGGCGGCGATCATGTCCACCGCCCGCAACGTGCCGGCCGCCGTGGCCTTCATGGATTTCCTGCTCTCCCGCCCGGGGCAGGAGCTGGCTTCCCGCCAGGGCTTCCTGCCGATCGACCCGTCGGTGGCGCCGCCCGCCGGCTTCCCCGACCCGCGCAGCATCAAGGTGATGCAATTCGACGCCGCCCGCGCTGCCGCCAGCCAGGCCGAGACGCTGCGTCGCTTCGCCCAGCTCACCGGCGGCTGAGGACCGCTTGCCCAGCGCCGGCCGGGGCCTCGCGGGCTTCGCCCTCATCTGGCTGGCGCTGATCGGGCTGGTGCCGCTGGCCCGGCTGGCGGCCGAGGCAGCGGGCGCCAGCTGGCCGCCCCTGCTGGCTGACCCGGCGGTGTGGCGCGCCGCGCGCTGGTCGCTGCTGGTCGCCTTGGGCGCGGCGGGCACCGCCACGCTGCTCGGCGGCGCGATGGCGGCCGGCCTGTTGCTGCGCGCCCCACCCGGCCGGGGGCTGATGCTGTTCCTGTGCATCCTGCCGCTGCTGGTGCCGCCGCAGATCATGGCGCTGGGCTGGATCCAGGCGGGCGGCCCGGCCTCGCCGCTGTTGCTGGCGCTGGATTTGGCGCCGCCGATCGGCACGCCGAACCCCATCTATGGGCCGGCCGGAATGATCCTGCTGCTGGGCGTGCAGGGGGCGCCGCTGGTGCTGCTGGCCGTGGCCGCGCTGCTGCGCCGCGTGCCGGGCGAGCTGGTGGCGGCC
>Ga0247843_1002615_pt1 | contig 32088 bp, 33 predicted proteins | sample LaCruzMarch2017__FD_192420 | JGI IMG/M metagenome (GOLD analysis project Ga0247843, IMG submission 192420) | Freshwater microbial communities from meromictic Lake La Cruz, Castile-La Mancha, Spain - LaCruzMarch2017_8m | ecosystem: Environmental > Aquatic > Freshwater > Lake | place: Spain... | reverse complement strand
TCGCGGAGTCCTCGGGATCGGTGATTTTTTTCACCTCCACGCGTTGGGCATCGGAGCGTCCGGGGAGGGCTTCGAAGGTCTCTTTTTCAAAGGAGTCGGCATATTTGGAACGGCTGCCGCGCGTGATGTTGACGATGTAAGAATAACCGCGTTCCTTGAGTAGAGCGAGGTTGGCACGCGAGGCGAATCCGGCGTCGAGGATGACCACGGGCTTGAGACCGTCCTCGTGGCGGGCGAGGCGATCGAGAATTCGGGGCAGGGTTTTTGTGTCGGCCATGTTGCCTTCGAAAGTTTCGTGAGCGAGCGGAAATCCGTGTTCGTCAAAGGCGATGCCGATGGCGACTTGACGGCAGTCGTTGCGGTGTTGCTTGTTTTTTCCGTGTTTGGCCTTGGGGTTGGCCTTGCAGAAGCCCTCGAAATGGCTGTTGGTGACATCGTAGAGAATGACGCTGCGGCTGAGAGAAAACAGGTCCCGCTCGCGCTGGCGCAGCGTGGACTCGATGTCCTTGCGAAGGGCCATGAGATCGTCGCTGGTGCGGTAGAGGCGGTCCTTGGCGCTTTTGGTGAGGCGGATGTCGAGGAGTTCGGGAAGAGCGGTGCGGTGGGACCAATCGATGAGAGCCCATTCGCTCAGAGGCTCGATGAGGCGGTTGGAAACCATGAGCTGGGCTGTGGAAATGGCGCTGGGGTTCATTCCAAGGGCTTCGAGCATGGGAGTTAAACGCAGCTCCTCCCAGGCTTTGAGGGCGACGAGTTCGGGGCCAAGTTCCACGACATCGGTGGTCTCGATGGAGTCGAGAATAACGCCATCCACAGTGGATTGGGGAACGGACTTGGCGGCGTGAGAGCGACTGGCGAGCTGAACGATGCGATCCGCCCACGAGGATGCTTCCGGGGAAAGCGAGGAGTCAAAAAAATCGCCCCCTCCATAGATGCGGCGCTCGACCGCGCTGGCAATGAGAGATTTTTCGGCCTCTGGGAGTTTGGCATCGCCGAGGGAAACGATGACGCGCTGACGAGGCAAACCATCACTATTGCGATAGGATTGAACGAGTTGAACGAGCTGAGAGCCCTTTATGGATTTAGTCCTAAAATACATGAGCGAAGTCAATAACGAAGACAAAATGGCAAGTCAACATAAGCATATTGCTACAAGGCACTACAAACGAAGCTGTAAAACTTAGCCCTTGATGATCGACTGTTTATAAAAGCATTAATTCGAAAAAAGGACGATTCCCGGCTATTTTCCGGAGACGATTGAGAAACTTGGGCTAAGCAAAAATCTGAAAGTGGAAATGCTGAGATCCCTATTTTCTCGTGGATTCTGAGCCTTTTTCTGGCCAGTTAAGTTTATAGCCACGAACAAGCGTAAAAAATGCGAAAAAACTTGCTGTTAACGGGTAGTCGGTAATGCCTCCGGGGAATCACACCGGCTTTTTGATAAGTTTGCTCAAATAATCTTTAGCCAAGGTGGTGGCGTTGCGGCGGTCGATTTCATTGAGGAACAGGAGGGCAAGGTCGTAGGCTTTGTAAATCTCGTGAAGAACGAAGGCGCCGGCACGAAGAATGCGGTCGCCGGTTTCTCGAACGCTGCGGAAATCTTTCACATAAATCGCATCCGCCCAGAGCGTCTGACTAATTTCCTTATTTGGGTTATTCCCGAGCACGAGTGGTTTAAAGGGGCGGCCCATGGTGTAGGCGAAGCGGAGAAACTGAAAGCCTTGGCTTCGAAGGAACTGGTCGACGTCGGCGAAGAGCGGTTGATTTTTATAGATGGCAACAAATTCGACCTCGCATTGGATGACGGAGACGTGCGCAAGCGTGCGGGTGGCATGTTGGAGGGCCATGAGCTCGGCACCTTGGATGTCCAGTTTTAAGAAGTCCGCTGGGCCGCCGAGATCGAGGTCATCAAGTCGGCGGGTGGTTACGGGGAGTTTGCGTTCGACGATCATGAGTTCGCCGAGGTTTGCAAAAAGGGAGACCGTGGCGACATCGGGTTCGAAAAGCGACGAAGTCATGGGAAAATTGGTGATATGAAGGGTATGCTCGCCCCCGTCGCCAATTGCGTGTGGGAGATAACGAATCCCGTTGTCAAGGGAGGAGGTCATGCTGTTGAGGCGTTCGCACTCTTCGGGCACGGGTTCGAAGCCGATCAGTTCCGCGCATCCGGAGCGTGCGAGTTCGACCCACGGGTCGACAGTTTCGGTGCCGAGGGAAAGAGCCCCGACATCGATACAGCGGACTTTTTTTCCAAGCTTGAGAAAATGAAAGAAATCCTTGCTGAAGTTCATGGGTCTGCTTTTGTGGGTTGATCTTGAATTGGAGGAGAGCGGTAGCGCGAGCAGGCCATGCTACGCATCCCTTTCGTCAAAAACAAGAGCTGCCGGTGGGTCGATGCTTAAAAAAATGTCACTAAAAAATGTATGCCTTCCACTGCAAGGGGGCCTCAAAATTCACGTTCCCGACTCCTTGGAACTCATCACGCCTTACGTCCTCAGGGAACAGGAGGATTGGTTTGAGGATGAGATCAAATTTCTCCGAAAAATCCTGCAGACCGGGGAGCGGATCATTGATATCGGAGCGAACTACGGCACCTACACGCTCTCGATGGCGCAGGTGGTCGGGAAAGCTGGTGCTGTCTGGGCGTTTGAGCCTGCCACCAGCACGGCGGCGTGCCTGCGCGCGAGTGTGGAGGCCAACGGGTGTGACCATGTCGTGGTGGATCAATGCGCGCTCTCGAGTGCCCCCGGAAGTGCCAGGTTGGCGTTGAATCTCAACTCGGAACTCAACGCTCTCGTGCGGGGCGCATCGTCCAACGCCACCGAGGAGGTTCAGGTTTTCACACTGGACGACCGCATGGACCACTATGGGTGGACCGATATTGCTTTTCTAAAAATCGACGCGGAGGGGGAGGAAGAAAACATTCTTGCCGGAGGGCGACGGTTTTTCAGCACGCAGAGTCCGTTGGTGGAATTTGAATACAAAGCCGGGCGGGAGGTCAACGAGGGTTTGGTGGAGGCGTTTGCGGCACTTGGTTTTTCTTCTTACAGGCTGGTGCCGGGGTTGGATGTGTTGGTTCCATTTCCTCCGGGATCTGTGCCCGATGGGTTTTTGCTGAATCTTTTTTGCTGCAAATCCGACCGCGCCGCGATGCTGCATGAACGCGGGATTCTTGTGCGTGCGGATGATGCCGAGGGCGCGGCAGGCGCGACAATCCCGTTGCAAATGGTTCACCATTGGAGAAACGCCTTCAAGTCGGTCGCCTCCGCGTTGGATTTCCTGCCTCTGTGGGAACAGACGATGGACGCCGCGCCGGTGGCAGAGCTGGAATCTGCTTTGGATTTGTATTTTTTCAGTCATGACACAGGCCAGTCGCATGTGTTGCGCGCGGAGGCCTTGGCGCGGAGCCTGAAGTTGCTGAAGGGGCTGTGCGAGGCGCAGCCCTTCTGCCTCCGTGAGTGCACCTATGCACGGGTGGCCAGGGAGTTCGGGGCTCGGCAGGATGCGGTAATGGCGTTGAACGTGCTGGCCAAGCGGATTTTTTCATCGAAAGAGATCAACCCACGCGAGCCATTTCTGCTCCCCTTGGCCACATGGGACGGGACGGTCGCAGGCTCCGTTCAGGGAGACATGGTCTTTGCAGCTGTGCTCGAGGGGTTGGAGGTCATGTCGGCTTTTTCGTCATTCTACAGCGGAGAATCCTCGCGCGGTCGTCTCGAGTTGATCCGGAAACTCGGCTTCGGCAGTCCTGAAATGGGGCGGCGTCTGGATCTCTTGAACCGAAGATTTGCGAAGTCGGCGTAAACGTTCCTGCCAAACCCACGATGCCGAACGAGTCCGAATCCCTTCTGCGGCGAGCTGTGGAGGCCTTTCAGGAAGGCAAGATGCACAGCGCGGAGACAGCTTGCCGTGATGCCTTGGCCACCGATGAGCGGTGTGCTGGAGCGTGGCATTTGCTGGGAAGGATGGCGGCGTTGAATGGGGACTTGGAATTGGCGGGGGATTTTGCCGGGGTGGCTTGCGAGTTGGAGTCGGGGAATGCGGTATTTTTGCGCGGGCTGGGTGAGGTTTTTTTGAATCGTGGGGAGTTGGAGGTGGCGGAGACGCATGCGCGGCGGGCGCTGGAGATTTTGCCGGAGGATGCGGATTCGCTTGCGCTGCTGGGTCGGATTCTCAGCGAGAAGGGGGAGAAGGCGGATTCGCTCTCGGCGTTTCAACAGGCGCTGCGGCTGCGGAAGGATGATGCGGAGATTTGCGCGCACTATGCCCGGGCGCTTCAGAAGATGGGGCGCGGCAAGGATGCGATCTCGCAGATGCGCAAGGCGGTGACGCTCGCGCCGGAGTCGGTCGAGTATTGCACCTCGCTGGGCATGCTGCTCGAGGAGAACAAGCGCTACGCGGATGCGTTGGCGGCCTACGACAAAGCGGTGCGATTGGGGCCGGATGTGGGTTTTACCTGGTATCGGAAGGGGAAGTTGCTTGGCCGCATGGGACGCTACGGCGATGGTCTTCTGGATTTGGAGAGGGCGCTCTCGCTGGCAGGGGAGGTGCTCGATTGCCACTACGAATACGGATTGGCGCTCCTGATGAGCAAGCGCACGCAGGAGGCGCTTGTGGCCTTCGACCGGGCAATCGCCCTCGGCTTGGATACGGCGGCCTTGCACTGCAACCGTGGCGTGATTCTCAAGGAATTCAACCGCTACGGGGAGGCTGTTCAATCCTTTCACCGCGCGGTGACGCTGGACCCCGCGAATGTGCATTACATCAATAATCTCGGGGCTGTGGCTCTGGAGGTGGGACTCAATTCGGAGGCGTTGGAGTGCTTCAAGGACGCCGTGGAGCGGAATCCGAACCTGCAGACGGCGCACAACAACATTGGCAACCTGCTAAAGGATCGGGCAAAGGGTGGCGAGGCTCTGGCCTATTACCGTCGATCGATGGAGCTTGCTGTCGGGGATCATGGCCAGAGCCGACAGACGAAAAGCAACTACCTGCTCTGCCTCCAATACCTGCCGGACATGGAGCCGGCGAAGGTTTTCGAGGAGCACAAAAAGTGGGGGCTTGAATCGGCGAAGCTCCTGCGACCTGCATTCAATCACACGTCGCGAAGGATTCCTGCCGGGCAAAAAATCCGCATTGGGATTCTTTCGCCGGATTTGTGCCAGCACCCGGTTGGCGTTTTTATGGAGCCGTTTCTGGCACATTACGACAGGGCGGAGTTTGAGGTTTTTGCCTACGCGGATTACAAACAGGGGGACAAGGTCTCCGAGCGGCTGCGCGGGATGGTCGACATGTGGCGGGAGACGGCGAGTCTTGGTGATGGGGCGCTGGCCAAGCAAATCCACAGCGACGGGGTGGATGTGCTTTTTGAACTCTCTGGGCACACGGCGCTGAACCGCTTGGATGTCTTTGCCCTGAAACCTGCTCCCTTACAGGTTGCCTACCTTGGCTACCCGTCAACGACCGGCCTGCCGACGATAGATTTCCGACTCACGGATGCGGAGGCGGATGTGCCTGGCAGGACGGCGCACCTGCATACGGAGAGGCTTGTGCGACTGCGCGACTGCGCGTGGTGCTATATGCCGCACCCTCTGGCTTCGCCGCTGGTTCCACTGCCTGCGCTAGCGAACGGGGTGGTGACGTTTGCGTGCTTCAACAACATGGCGAAATGGAATGAAAGCCTCTACGGGATGTGGGTTGAGATTCTTCATCGGGTGCCCGGGGCGCGCCTGCGGCTCAAGGCGCGCACGCTATTGGACCGATTGGTTTGCGAGGAGCTGGAATCCTTTTTCGTGGATCGGGGGATCGCTCGCGAGCGCCTGGAGTTCTCGGGTCACGCCAAGGGGATCGCGGCGCACCTTGCGGAATACAACAGGGCCGATATCGCCCTCGACAGCTTCCCCTACCATGGCACGACAACGACCTGTGAGGCGCTCTGGATGGGCTTGCCAGTGGTCACGCTTGAGGGAGGCTCCCACGTCTCGCGCGTTGGGGTGAGCCTGCTGCGGACCGTGGGGCTCGGTGCTGGTGTGGCCTCGACGCGGGAGGAATATATCGGGAAGAGCGTGGCTCTTGCTAGCGATCTCGAGGCTCTTGCAGCGCTGCGTGCCGGGATGCGCGAGCGGATGATGGCTTCGCCGCTTATGGATGGCCCGGGCTATGCGCGGCGGTTTGAGGATGCGGTGCGGGAGATGGTTAAGGGCTTTCGGGCTCCGCGCTGAGTTCCGCCTGGCGGGGCAGGGCGTCGAGGAGTGCGGGTGGGACGATTGCTATTTCCGGGGTGCCTTGGGTGTGGATGGGGATGTTGCCGTCGGGGAGTGGCGGGCCGATATCCAACACGAGGACAGGGTGCTCTCCAGCGCGGGCCTCGGGGGTGTTTTCCGAGAGCACAGCGAGGAAAGCGACCCGCAGGGTGGGGGTGGAGAGGCCGTATGTATCGAGTTCGGCAGAGGTCGCGGGTTTGTAGGTGGTGACTTTGCAGTCGGCGAGGGCCTGGAGAAACCCTTGGATGGCGGCGGGGTCGGCGGTCCATCCCTGCGGGGTGCGGGTGATGTCGCGGGTGGTGGTGTTTTGTTGGATGCGAATGAGGTCGACCATGTCGATGTTGAGGCGGGCAAGGGTGCGGTCGCGGAGTTTTTCGAGATCGATGGAAAAGATTTCGGCCGTTGCGGCGGGCACTCTGCAAGTGATGTTGCGCGGTTCGAGGTGTGCGGTGAGAGAGCCGTCGGCAGCGGGTTTTTCGAGCGTAATGGTCACTGGTTTTTCCCCGTCCTCGGTAAAAAACTGGATTCGGGAGGAGGGTTCGAGGGGGGGGCTTGGCGAGGGGGTGTTGGTGGAGCGGCTTTCGAAGGATTCGAGTGTGAGGCGGCGGAGTTGCTTGATCCACTTGTCAACAGCCTCGTTGTCGGCATCGGCGACGAGGGGTTTTGTGATGCGCCAGCCACGGGCGTCGCGGCTGAGTTCGAGTGTGGTGTGGTCTTTTCGGATCACGATACGCCGGGTTTGTTCGGGATCGATGACGGCGAGGCGACGGTCGCGAAATGTGTCTGGGGTGAGGGTGATGAGGCGAGCGAGATCGTTGGGGATGAGGTAAACTGTCTTCGACCCCTCGAAGGAAACATAGACTCGGGATCCATCGGGGGTGGTTTTTCCAAAGAGGAGTGAGGCGGGGCGGTCTCCCTTGAAGTCGAGTTGGAGGCTGCTTTTGAGCACGCCGTAGCGGGAGAGGTTTTTTTCGTCTCGAATCTCGGAGGCGTCGATGCGGTCGAGGACGGCGGTGTCGAGTGCGGTGCCAATAAGCGCTCCGAGGGCTTCGGGCGAGGCAACATCGGTGGTGGTCGAGCGGATGAACCATTTCTCGGAGATCCGCTCGAGACGGAAGGACTGGTCGCCATTTTTGATCTGGATGGCTGAGATGTCTTCTGGGGTGAATTGGAAGAGGGCGGAGCCGGGTTGGATGCGGCGCTCGGTGGAGAGGCGCCATCGCTGGGTGGTTGCCACTAGAACGATGAGTCCGGTGGCGAAGAGCAGCAGGAGGAGTGTGGCGAGGCGGCTCATGACCTGCGCCTCAACCAGACGACAAGGCCTGTCAACGCGGCGAGGCCAGGGATGACGATCATCACCAAAAACGCGAGTTGCGAGAGTTGTTCCTCTGTGAGGTGAAGGGCAAAGCGGGTGGTGTTTTTGGGGGTGATGCCGCTGACATTGCCTCGGTCGATGAGTGAGTTTACGGAGCCGATGAGGAGGTCGAGGCCTTGGCGGGTGATCGAGGGGTTGAGAGCGAATTGCGAAGAGCCGATGACGATGAGGCGCGAGGTTTGGACGTCCACGCGGTCGTCTTCAACGCCGTCGCGGTCGGCGGATGCGGCGATAATGACGGGCTGCCCGTTGTCGATGCCGTCTTGGTAGGCGACTCCCTCGGGCTGATTGGGGGCGTGGGCGGTCTCGCCCCAGAAATCCTCTGCTGCCTGAACAAGCGGGCGGATGCGGATTTTTTCTTTCTCAGCGAGTTCGAGGTTGAAGCCGAGGGACTGGGTGGCTCCGGGGAAGAGAATGTTCATGCCCTCAAGGCGGCGGGTGCTCTCGGCGTTGGGTAAAACTTCGGCAGTCACATCGCGGAGGATTCCGGTGGCGAAGGGAAGTTGGATGAGGCGGAGCACACGGTCGTCGCGGGGAGTGATGCCGGAGGCTGCAAGGAGGGCGGACAAGGTGGGGGTGGGCGAGTTGGGGTTGAGGAGGATGAGCATTTTCCCCCCTGCGCGCAGCCATGCGCCGATGACGGCGGCTTCGCGTTGATCGAGGTCGGATTTTGGGGCAATGAGGAGAAGTGCGGAAGCGTCGGAGGGAATGGTATCCGACGAGGAGAGGGAGAGGTTTTTGAGCCGGGCGTTTTGTTGAGCGATGGCTTCGACGAGGGTGGAGAGGTCGCGCCCGGGATCGGGTTCGCCATGGCCTTGCAGAAAGTAAATGGTCTCCGCATCCGGCTTGAGAAGCGCTGTGAGTGCGGTGGTGAGCGCCTGCTCGCCGCGGAAGGCGAGAAGCACAGGATCCCCGCCCTGCGCGATGGGTGTCATGTCGAAGTCGCCCATGTCGGCGATGTTCAGCAGGCGGCGGCGGTCGTCGTAGTCCAGGATGATGAGGTTGTCGAGGTTGGTGAGTTGATATTTGGCTTGGAGGTCTTGGATGCGGGAGGGGTTGCGTGTCGGGTCCACGTATTCAACGCGGAGGCCTTCGCGTTTGTTGAAAAGGATCTCGTTCATGAGGCTGCGCAGGTCGCCGAAGATCTGGCCCACAGGGGAGAGAAATGTGGGCGAGGAAATGATGGTGATCTTAAGGGGTTTTTTGAATTCCTTTAGGACGGTGCGTGTCTGGCTCGCGAGGGCGAATTTTTGGGAGCGCGAAAAATCCTGGCGGTCGTAGTGGGTGAATCCGAGATAATTGAGGAGCGCGTAGATCACTAGCATGGCCAGAATCTGAAGGCCGATGTTGATTTTGATTCCGGTTCTTGGGGGTTTCATGATTTCCACCGGCGATATTGGAAGACGTGGAATGTTGCGAAGAGAACGAGCCCCGTGGAGCTGAGATAGAAGACGATCGGGCGTGTGTCGAAAACTCCGCGGGAGTAGTCCATCATGTGCTCAATCGGCGAGACGTAGTAGGTGGCTTCGCGCAAAAACGTGCTTGTGGAGGGAATGAAGAAACCAAGGAGGCCCAGAAAAAATAAAAACAAAATGGCAGCGAAGGACATGACGGCTGCGACAATCTGGTTATCGGTGAGGGCGGAGGCGAGGCAGCCGATGGCGGTGAAAAGGCATCCCATAAGGAGGAGCGCTGCGTAGGCACCGAGGTAACTGCCCACCGCGCCGGCGGCGCTGACTCCGGTGATCGCCTGGAAGGCGATGAAGTAGAGGAGGCTTGGAGCCCAGAGGACGATGTAGAAAAACAGGCAGCCTGCGTATTTGGCAAAAACGACCTGGCCGTGGCGCACGGGAGCAGTCATCAGCATTTCTAGCGTGCCGAGTTTGGCCTCCTCCGCAAAGACGCGCATCGTTATGAGCGGAAAAACCAGAACAAACGGGAACCAGAAATAAATGGTGTTGAAAAATGCCTCGACCATCGTGGTGGTTCCCCCGCCGTGGTTCAGAAGCGAGACGCCGGCGTGGAAATTCAGGCCTGTGACGATCAGGAAGAAGAAAAGAACGACGTAGGCGAGGGGTTGGTGGAAGGCCGAGGCGACCTCGCGTCTGAAGAGAATGAGAAAGCGCCGCATATCAGGACTCCTCCGCGCTGGTGACTTCCGCAAAAACGTGTTCGAGCGAGACCGGCGGACGGCTGATCTCGCGGACGCGCCAGTTGTTTTCGACGGCATGCCGGAAGAGGGCCTCGCGGGGGTCGTGTCCCGGTGAGGCTCGGATCGTGAAGATCGTCCATTCGCCGTCGGCCCGCGGAGTTGCAGTCTCAATCCCTCCCAGACTGCGAAGGGCGATGGAGGCTGCCCGTGGATCTGGAACGATGGCGTCGAAAAGAATGAGCGCGGATTGGCCCAGATGGGCGCGGAGGTTCTGCGGGGTGTCCAGAGCCTCGATGCGGCCTTTGTTGATGATGATGACTCTTGAGCAAAGCATTTCCACTTCGGGAAGGATGTGGGTGGAAAGGAGGATTGTGTGATGGCGGCGGAGATTGCGGATCAGGTCGCGGACGAGGCGGATTTGATTCGGATCGAGGCCGATGGTGGGCTCGTCGAGAATGAGAAGGTCGGGTTCGTGGCTCATGGCGTCGGCCAGGCCAACGCGTTGACGGTAGCCTTTGGAGAGGTGGGCGATGGGTTTTTTTGACACGTCACGAAGACCGCAGAGTTCCAGCACATCGCCGATGCGTTCGGTCAGGCGACGGCTCGGAACCCCCTTGAGCGCGGCGCGGTAGCGGAGGAACTCGTTAACGCGCATGTCGGTGTAGAGTGGGACATTTTCCGGCATGTAGCCGATCCTCTCCCGTGCCCGGAGCGAGTCGGTGAAAATATCGAATCCAGCGACCTTGGCGCGTCCGGAGGTGGGCGGGACGAAGCCGGCGAGCATGCGCATGGTGGTGGACTTGCCGGCCCCATTGGGCCCCAGAAAGCCAACGATCTCTCCCTTTTGAACATGAAAATCGATCGCATTCACGGCAGTGAAACCGCCAAAGCGCTTTGTGAGTTTTTCGACCTCGATCATGTAACGGGAAACTTAACCCGCCGCCGGGCGGGGGGGAAGAAAAAGCCGGCTCATGGTCTTCGGGGCAGCGAGGGGCTTGCGGCCGTATTGCGTCGAATAGCTGATGCCCGGCGCCGAGTGCTAGTCAACGGTAGGGATGGCATTTTGCCTTGGAAGGGTCAGGGAACGTGCAATGGCGGTGATTGCGAGGACGGTGAAAAAAACCAGTCCGGCGCTTGCAGCCATCATTCCCGCCGAACTCAGGGCGCCCAAGTCGGGGTGGCCGACTAGCATTCCAATGAGATATGGAGCGGGGAGGATGGCTAGAAAGTGTCCTAGGACGGCGCTGAATGCGGCCGCCGCGAGGCTCCAGAGCAGTGTGCCTGTAACCGTTCGACAAAACAGGAGGGCGGTGGCCCCCGGCACGATCAGCATCGCGATGACCAAAATGCTTCCCACACTTTCGAAAGCCACCACGGTGGTCACCGCTGTTACAACTGTGAGCCCCTGCTGAAGCATCCCCGCGGAGATTCCGTTTGCGGAGGCGAACCGGGCGTCGAACGCGGCAACACGCAGTTCCTTGAAAAAAATCCCGGCGAGCAAAAGGTTCAAAACAAGGGCGCCAGCGGAAAACCAAACGATGCGGGGGATCGGAGTGACATCGATCACCGCCATCTCCAGAGAGCCATAAAGAACGCAGGAGGGGTCCAGATCGATCCGGTCTGCTGCGACACGAATCAGAACGAGCCCCAGAGCGAAAAGCGCACAGAAGACGATCCCAAGTGCCGCACCGGAATCGACACGCCCGCGCCTGTGGATCACGTTTCCGACGATGCCGGTGAAAAGCCCGGCTGCTGCTGCGCCGACGAGCATGGGGAGAGGGTCGCGCGATCCCGAGACCAGGAAGGCAATCGCAAGCCCGGGCAACACTGCATGGCTGATGGCATCCCCGAGCATGCTTTGTTTGTTGAGGAGAAGGAACACTCCCGGGAGGGCGCAGGCCATGGCGATGAGCGCGCCGTTGACGACGATCCATGTGTCGAGCAGGGTCCAGTTCATCGCAGCGATTTTTCGGGGTCGCCCGGCACGAATTTTTCGCGCGAGGCTTGATCGAGGATTTCCTCGAGTTCATCGACAAGACGGGGATCGAGGACATGCTCGATCAGGTCCGCATCCCGGTCCACGCGGCCTGGAGCGACATCCGCGTAATTGAGAAGATAGAGTTCCCAGAGGCGGTGGTTGCGCACGAGGCGCCGGGCTTCATTGTCACCGCTGCGGGTCAGTTGCACGGTGGATCCATCGGGAGTTGCGGTGAGGAGCCCCTCGTCGGCGAGGGCCGAAACCAGATGCGAGATTTCGACCTGCTGCCATGGACGTTTTGCGAGGAGATTTTCATTGGAAATACAGGGGCCGTCCGCTTCGGTGCATTCAAAGATGGCGCGCAGCATGTGCTCCCGTGCGAGGCGTCGCGCGCCTTGGCGCTCCAGCAGGTGGCGCACGACCAGGCCGCGACGACTTCCGAAGAGAAGGCTCAAGCTGAAAAAAAATGTAGCCGCCAGCACGATGAGCGCGCCTGTTGGCAGGCGTGGCAGGAGCGCGCTGGCGACGACCCCCGAGAAGGCGCTTGCTGCTCCCGTGAGGGCCGCTGCGAGAGCGGTCGTGCGCAGGCTGTCCGTCCAGAATCGCGAAGCAGCGGGGGGGATCACAAGGAGGGCCACAACCAGCAGGATGCCGACACTTTGGAGGCCGGCCACTGCCACTAAAACAATGAGGGCCATGAGTCCTAGATCGAGCGAACGGGCGGGCCAGCCGGCTGCCGCGGCAAACGATTCATCGAAGCATAACAGTGCGAATTCCTTGAAGAGGGCTGTGCATACGACGACGACGGCGAGGGATGCGAAAAAAACAAACCATGCATCGCCCGAGGTCATCGAGGCCGGGTTGCCGTAGATGAGATTTTCAAGTCCCGCAGCCTGTCCGCCGGGCAGTTGCTGGATGACGCTCAGCAGGGCGATGCCGACTCCGAAGAACACACTGAGCACGATGGCCAAGGCTGCGTCGTCTTTAATCCTGCTGTGCTGGCGGATGAGGACGACGGCGCCCATGCCTGCCATGCCGGTCAAGGCCGCTCCGGTTCCGAGCCATACGAAGGATCGACCGGAGAGGCCCAAGGCATGGGCGAGAAGGAAGGCCAGGGCGATGCCCGGCAGTGTGGAATGCCCCAGCGTATCGCTGAGAAGTGAGCGCTTGCGCAGGAGGAGGAAGGTGCCTGCGAGACCCGCCGCGGCCCCGAAAACGCAGGCTCCCGCAAGGACGATGCGGGTGTTGTGGTCCTGCAGCAGAAGAACCCTCCAGAGCGTTTCCATGGTCACATCTGGCGGGGCACACCGGGGCGCGAGAGATCGGTCACGGCCTCGTCGAGCAGTGCCAGCCTGGCTCCGTAGGTTTTCCGCAGGTTCACGGTGGTCAGTGTCGTGGACACTGGGCCGCTTGCGACCACTCGCATATTGAGCAGCACGACATCGTCGAAATACTGGGAGACTGTCTCGAGGTCGTGGTGCACGCAGACGATGGTTCCCCCTTTGTCCTTGAGCTGCTTGAGCACGGCGAATACCGCTTGCTCGGTGGCTGCATCGACGCTGGCGAAGGGCTCGTCCATGAGGTAGAGATCGGCTTTTTGAGCCAGCGCGCGGGCCAAAAATACCCGCTGCTGCTGACCGCCGGAAAGTTGACTGATTTGGCGTTGGGAAAGATCCGCGAGGCCGACCTGCGCGAGGGCCTCCCCCGCCATGCGCCGATGGCGTGCGCGAACCGGCAGGAACCAGCCGATTTTACGGTAGAGGCCCATGGCGGCGACATCCAAGGCGCTCACGGGAAAATCCCAATCCACACTTTCCCGCTGGGGAACGTAGGCTACGCGGTCGCGAACGTCTTTCAGCGGCTTTCCAAAAAACAAAACCTCCCCGGAAGCCTTCGGAATGAGGCCCAGTGCGGCTTTGAGCAGTGTGCTCTTGCCCGCTCCGTTCGGGCCGACAATGGCAGTGGCGCGGCCCGCTTTGATGCAAAACTCCGCATCCCAGAGCGCCAGTTTGCGTTGATAGGCCACATTGAGCGATCGGACTTGGAGGGGGAGGGGAGTCATGGGGCGGGTTCCCCGCCGAGTGCTTGGGTGATCGTGCGGGCGTTGTAGGCGAGCATTCCCGCGCAGGTTGCCTCCGGACTGCCGGCGGGGCCGAGTGAGTCGGCGTAAAGCATGCCTCCCGGAGCAACGGGATGACCCCGTGCGGCGGCTCCCTCGATGACTGCGCGCACATTTTTCTCTGAAAACGTGGACTCGAAAAACACGGCTGGAATCCGGCGCTTCACGATTTCATCCACGAGGCGGTTGATGTCCGCAACGCCGGCCTCTGATTCGCTTGAGAGGCCTTGGACGCTCATGACTTCGAGGCCTGTGACCTGAGCGAAATACTGGAATGCATCGTGTGCGGTGACGAGAACACGTTTATCCGGCGGGATTGTCCCGGTGGTCTTGCGGAGAGTTACATCCAGCGCCTCAAGCTCGCGCTTCTGGCGGGCTGCATTGGTGGCGTAGAAGTCAGCCCCATCGGGATCTGCGCGCGTGAGTGTTTCAAGCACGCTCGCACCGCAGGCGGCCCAGAGCAGTGGGCTCATCCAGACGTGGGGATCCTCGGCGTGACCATCGAAGATCAGCCTGTCTCGGGGAATGGATGAGGTCACCGCGGTTACGCTTGCGCCGCGCTGGCGGAGTTTTTTGAATGCATCCTCCATGCGGCCCTCGAGGTGGAGGCCGTTGAAAAAGACGATGTCGGCTTTGATGAGTTTGGCAACATCGTCGCGGGTCGGCTTGAAAAGATGAGGGTCGATGCCCTCCCCGATGAGAACGGTTACGCGAGCGCGGTCTCCCGCAATCCCCCGAACCAAGTCCCCTACCATTCCTGTGGTGCAAACGATCTCCATCGCGCACCGCGCGCTGGTGACTAGAACCCACAGGATGGCTCCGGCCAGAATCAAATGTTTCATGTGCAAAAGAAAGTTAGGCGGGCCTAATATTTTTTCAAGAGAAACGGTGTGGTGTCGGCGTCGAGAGAGGGGGGGGATTACGTGCCGGCGGGCTTTTCCTCTCCACGAAGGGCGAGGAGGCGGCTGATTGTCTCCTCGATGAGATTGTTCGGGCAGCTTGCGCCGGCGGTGATGCCGACCGTGAGGTGTGTGCGGGCGGGCAGCCAACCGGTCGAGGTGATCTCCCTTTTTGAATGGATGTCGTAGTGGCGGATTTCGGAGTGGGAGGTAATGCAGTCGGCATTGCGGATGAACCAAGTCGGCAGTCTTTGCGAGCCGATTTCCACGAGGTGCGTTGTGTTGGAGCTGTTGTAGCCGCCCACCACCAGAAGCATGTCTATGGATTCATCGAGGAGTTGGAAGAGGGAGTCCTGGCGATCCTGTGTGGCTCCGCAAATCGTGTCGAAATAGCGGAAGTTTGCGGTGCTTCCGGCATCGCGCTTCGCAACGGCCTCGCGGAGGAGGGCCTGGATCGACTCGGTTTCGCTGCGCAACATTGTTGTTTGGTTGGCCACGCCGATGCGCTGGAGATGCTCGACGGGATTAAAGCCCGGGCTCGTCGCCGCCGTGAACGAGGCGAGAAACGCGGAGGGGTCTCCACCCTGGATCATGAAGTCGGCAATGCGTCCGGCCTCCTCCATATTTAGAACGATGAGAAAATGTCCGCAGCCGTCTTGGCCGAGTGCGCGGGAGGCTGTGGCGCGGGTTTCCTCATGAGCGGCCTTGCCATGGATGATCGAGGTGACGCGCTCGGTGGCATTTTGGCGCACACGCTTCCAAACGCTCATCACGTCGCCGCAGGTCGTATCGACAATCCTGCAGCCGTGGGCCTTCACGGCGTCCACAACGCCCGCCTCGGCACCGAAAGCGGGCACGATCACGACATCATCGGCAGTAAGGTTGGCGAGGTCCGCATCGGCCGGATGTGCCGCGAGGTAGCGGATGCCGAGTGCCTCGATTTGTGCGTTCACGTCGGGGTTGTGAATGATTTCGCCTAAGAGGAAAATCCGGCTTCCTGCGAAAACCTTGCCGGCCGCATAGGCCAAGTCGATGGCACGTTCCACGCCGTAGCAAAAACCAAATTCTTTGGCGAGGCGGATGGTTGTGTTTCCGGCTTGAAGGACGCCGCCTTGGGCGCGGAGTTTTTCGACCAATTCACTGCGATAGTGTTTCTCAACCTGTGCCTGAACGTGGGCCATCACGTCCGGTGTGCGGATGTTGATTCGGGTAGGTGTGCTCAAAGCGACGTCAGTAAAGCTCAACGGGCGAGCGTTTGCCATCCTCGGGACTGCGCAGGGCGGCTTGTTCGGCTCCGAGCACTGCGATGCGGAGATCCCTGATCTCGGCATCAATCGCCTGAAAGGTCCCGAGCGAGAAGGGGGTAGGCGGGGCAAGCTTGGCCTTGCAGCGGGCCATCGCTGCGAGGGCCGGTTGGAGTTTTTCACCCAGAGGCTCGATGGCACGTCTGGCGGCGGCCGCCATTTCGATGCGGTGGCAGATCATGAGCATGTCGTTTCCGGCCTCGATGCCGAGCCGCATGGTCTCATCCAACCCGTAGTGGTTGAGGATCGCTCCCATGTCGAGATCGTCCGTCATCACGAGTCCCTCAAAACCGATGTCGCGCCGCAGGAGATCGCGAATGATTGCTGGCGAGAGCGAGGCGGGGCGGGCCTGGGCGTCGAGGCCGGAGATGGCGATGTGTCCGATCATCATACTGTCCACCGACTGCGCAAAATGCCGGAACACGGCGAGTTCATGGGTCTCCATAAGCTCCCGGGTGCGCTCGATGCGGGGCAGTTCATGGTGGGGATCTAGTCCCGCAGAGGCATAGCCGGGGAAGTGTTTTCCGCAGGTGAGGATGCCGGTTTCGCGAAGGGCGTCGTTGAATGCGCCGGCCTTTTCATTCACCTCCGCAACGCTGCGGCCGTAGCAACGTCCGCGAAGCGAGTTGTCCGCCTCGTCGTCGAATGAGATGTCGAGCACGGGACAGAGATCCATGTTGAATCCAAAAATGCGAAGGATGCGTCCTGTGATGTTTCCGTGGCGGCGGATCAAATCCAGGTCGCCGCTGTCGCGGAGTTGCTGGGCGTTTGGAGGTTCGTTGCCGAGAAGCTTCAGGCGGGAAACGCGTCCCCCCTCCTGGTCGATCGTGATGATTGGTTCCACCTCGCTGAGGTCCCGCAGGTCGTCGATGAGCTTGCGAAGTTGCTCGGGGGTTTTGATGTTTCGACCGAAAAGGATAAAGCCTCCGGGTTGGATTTCGCGGAAAAGGCGTGCTGACTCGGAGTCCAGCTCGGGGCCGGGAACACCAACAAGAAGAAGTTGGCCGGGATTTTGGGATGGCATGAGGAGGGGAAAACCAGATTTCATCGGGTCTGTCGAAATGATTTCATTTCTAAAAATTGGTTTATTCGGCGGGAGCTTCGACCCGATCCACCACGGGCACTTGATTCTGGCGCGCGACGCGATGGAGGTGCTCGGCTTGGAGCAGGTCGTTTTCATCCCCGCAAACATCTCGCCGCACAAGCTCTCCCGTCCGCCAGCCCCTTCGCGTCATCGCTGCGAGATGGTGGCAGCGGCCATCGCCGGCGAATCAAGGTTTGTGATGGATACCTGCGAAGTCGAAAGGGAGGGGGCCTCCTTCGCCATCGACACGGTGCGAGGCATGCAGCAGCGGTTTCCCGCGGCGGAGTTTTTTTATTTCATCGGCGAGGACAATCTTGCCGCACTGCACACGTGGAAGGAAATCGATGTCCTGCGAGGGTTGGTGCGGTTTGTGGTGCTGGCCCGTGGCGCGGTTCTCGATGCCGGAGAGTTTCCGGTGATCTCCCGAAACATCGATATTTCCTCGACTGATATTCGGAATCGCATTGCCCGCGGTCTCGCGGTTCGATATTTGCTGCCGGACGAATCGTGCGCCATCATCCAGCGCCATCAACTTTACCTGAATGACTGAATCTGAAAAACTCGCCCGCGCTTGCGCATCCGCCGCCTCTGACAAAAAAGCGGAGGATATCCTGTTGCTCGACATGCGAGGGGTCTCCGACTTTACCGATTTCTTTATGATCTGCTCGGCGTCGTCCGAACCGCAGCTCAAGGCCATCGCCTCCTCGATCCGTGAAAATGTGAGGCTCCAGACCGGCTCCAAACCCTCGGCCGCGGATGGTTTTCCCGTGAGCCAGTGGATCGTCATCGATTACGGCGACGTGATTTGCCACATCTTTCTCGAGTCCAAACGTGCCCACTACGATCTCGAAGGCCTGTGGAGCGATGCATCGCGCCTAGTCGTGGAACCCTGAGCCTGCCATGGATGGAGTCGAAGATGTGGAGGTTGAATGCCCGTATTGCGGTGAGGTCTTCGGGATTCTTACAGACACATGCTTCCCGTCAGTGGAGATGATCGAGGATTGTTCCGTGTGCTGCCGCCCGATCCAATTGAGCCTGCGTTTTTCGGGTGGCGAAATCGTCTCCCTCGACGCGCAACCTGCCTGAACGCATGACGGTCGCATTTTTTTTCGACCGACCCGGCAGGCCTGCGAGCGGTGCGGCGCGTGCTCTCACGATCGGAATCCTTCTCCTCGGCTACTCCGCTTTGTGCTGGCTCGCCTTTTCCGAATCCCTGCCAAACTGGGAGAAGGTGTGGGGCTACCGGGCCACTTTTTTGAACGGGTGGGTTGCCACCATCGGCATCTCCGCCGCCGCGCTGGTGCTGAGCACAGCGATCGGCGCCCTCACGGCGCTGGCAAGGAGATCCTCCTTCCTGCTCCTGCGCTACTCCGCGACCGCCTACGTGGAAACAGTGCGCGGACTCCCGCTTCTTGTGCTCGTGCTTTTCGGCTTCTATGGCATCGCCAATGCGGTGGGTTGGCAGGATCGCACCTCGGTGGGCATCGTCATCCTCTCGCTTTTCAGCGGAGCCTACATCGCCGAGATGATCCGCGCGGGCATCGAGAGCGTCGGTCGCTCGCAGTGGGATAGCGCTCGGGCGATCGGGCTCACGACATTCCAGGCTTACCGCCTTGTCATCCTTCCACAGGTCTTGCGCCAGATTCTCCCTCCGCTGGCCGGCCAATTCTCCTCGCTCATCAAAGATTCCTCACTGCTTTACATCATCGGCATTCCCGAGTTGACCTTCGCGGCGAATCAGGTGAATTCCGCCACCTACAGCACTTTTGAGAGTTTCGTTCCGTTGGGTATCTGCTACCTTGTCCTCACATTGCCTGTCTCTCTCTGGACCAAATATCTCGAGGGCAGAGTTCGCTATGAAACCTAAAATATTTCCTATTCTTGCCGCTCTTCTCCTTAACGGATGTGGAACTGTGGAACTCTTCGATGTGGAGGCCCCGCCGGAATACGTCACCACCAAGCGCTCGGAGTTCTACTCCCGCGGCCCTGCTCAGACGGCCCCTCCCGACAAAATCGAGAAAGACGTCTTCATCAATGTGCTGAAAAAAGATTCCGGCTACGCGTTTGTGCGCCTCAACGACAACCGCACGGGATACATGGTCTTTGATGATTTAAAACCCGCACCACCTGTGGCGCCCGGAGTTCCCTTCGACCCCATCATCGTTGAAGAGATCGTCGAGGTGCCGCTCCCCGACTTTGGCATCATCCCCGACGAGATTCCTGCGAAGTTGCAAGTGCCATGAACATCCGCCTACGCGGAGTTACCAAAAAATTCGGCAGCCAATGCGTTCTCGACGACCTCACATTCGACGCGGAGTTCGTCCACACGCTCGCCCTGGTGGGGCCCTCAGGGGGAGGCAAGTCCACGCTGCTGCGCTTGTTGGCCGGGCTCGACACCCCCGATGAAGGCGAGATTTTTATCAATGGCGCGCGGCTTTCCCGGGACGAAAGCGCGCTCCGGCTTCATCGCCGCCAGGCGGGAATCGTCTTCCAAGCCTACAATCTCTTCCCCCACCTCACCGCGCTCGAAAACGTGGCACTCCCCCTCACACATGTCCACGGCCTAGATCACGCCGCCGCCAGGGACCGCGCCCTCGAGGTCCTTGGGCGCTTTCAACTCGAGGATCATGCCGCCAAGCAACCCGCCCAACTCAGCGGCGGTCAGCGTCAGCGCGTGGCCATCGCCAGAGCCCTGGCAACGGATCCCGCATTCCTCCTTCTCGACGAACCGACCTCCGCGCTCGATCCAGAGATGACCGCAGAGGTCCTTGACGTCATCGCCGAACTTCGCGAGTCCGCGAAACCGATTATTCTCGTCACGCACGAAATGGGATTTGCCCGTCGTTCCGCCGACCTCGTTGCATTCGTCGCAGGCGGGGGGATCGCCGAATGCGCGCCCGCGGAGGAGTTTTTTACCAATCCCCGACAACCCGTCACGAAACGCTTTCTTGAGAAGATTCTGAAATACTGACACCTTCCCGTCTCCAGCCACTCTCTTTTCCCGTGCGGGCGGAGCGGGCATCATCACCTCACAAATATGGCAAAGGAACGCATCCTCCTCAACGATCTGGACCAGTCGAAATCTCTCACGCAGGAGGAATACAAAAGCCGCGTCAAGCAACACCAACTCGAGTTGCTCAACATGCAACTCGAGCTCCATGAAAAACAAATCCCCGTCGTGATCGTCATTGAAGGTCCCGACGCCGCTGGCAAGGGAGGCACGATCAAACGTATCACCGAGCGCCTCGATCCCAGGCTCATCCGTGTTTTTTCCATCAATAAACCCACTCCGGACGAGCTCGTGAGGCATTACATGTGGCGCTTCTGGACCAAGCTCCCCGCTCGTGGCAACATGGCGATCTACGACCGATCTTGGTATGGCCGCGTGCTTGTCGAGCGCGTCGAGGGCTTCTGTGGCGAGGAGGCGTGGAAACGAGCCTACGAAGAAATTAACCAATTTGAGAAAATGCTCATCGATGACGGCACGGTTCTCATCAAAGTCTGGCTCCATGTGACGAAAGACGAGCAACTCACTCGATTCAAATGTCGCGCCGCAGATCCCTATAAACATTGGAAGATCGGGGACGAGGACTGGCGCAACCGCAAACGCTGGAACGAACACATCGAGGCCGCCGAAGACATGTTCGCAACAAACAACACCGAGGCCGCCCCGTGGGCTGTGATTCCTGCGAATTTTAAATGGTATGCACGCGTCAAGACGCTCAAAACCGTCTGCCGCGCCGTTGGCAAAGCCCTCGGAAGATAGCCTCCCCCTTCGCGCGCCAGCGCTTTTGCCGGCCTGTCAACCGCCGCTGCTGCCGGGGGACATCATCGTCTCCTTCGCGCGCCAGCGCTTTTGCCGGCCTGTCAACCCAATGGAGTGGCGTATTCCCCCTTGGCCACCAGTGCGGCCAGTGCCTCCGCGACAAGCGGCCGGTCTTCCCGGTAGGTCACGCCAAACCACTGGCTCTCCACAGGCAACAAGCGCACGCTTGCCGCCCCCGTGCCGATCATCTCCGCCACGGCGCTTGGAATGTAGAACTCGGATTTTTCCTCCAAGCCCCGGTTCTCAAGGAAGCGCAACAGGCCGTCCTCCAAGAGCGGAAACACTGCCGGTGTGAAGCCCCAGCAGTTCATCGAAACACGTTCCGCTCCTGTAAAAAATGCTCCGTCAGCGAGGTCTTTGAGACCCTCCGGAGTCCGCTGGATGAGGGTATGCTCCGTCACGGTTTCCAGAAAACCCGCCGCGTCCGTTTTACAAACGCCTCGCGACACGCTCCCATGCTCGGAGAGCGTGGATTCCAGTCGATAGCCCGCCATGCAGAATTCCGTTCCCTCCCCGCCGCGTGCCCTCAGGAAGTCTCCCGTCGCCGCAAAGGCATCCCGACCATAAAAGTCATCCGCATTGATTGCCACAAACGGTGTGTCCACCGCCGTGCGCGCCGCCCAGATCGCATGTCCCGTGCCCCATGGCCTCTCCCGCCCCGGCGGCACGCGCCAACCGCATGGCAGGTCATTCACATCCTGAAAAACATAGCCCACATCCATGCGATCCTCAAAACGTCGGCCGACACGATCCCGAAAGGCATCTGCAAAATCGCGACGGATCACAAATACCACCCGCCCGAATCCACTCAGCAACGCATCGTGCACCGAGTAGTCCAGCAACGTCTCCCCCGACGGCCCCACCCCATCCATCTGTTTCAATCCACCATATCTGCTGCCCATGCCGGCAGCCAAAACAAGCAATGTTGTATCCATAAGAAAGCATCGGGCCGGCGGGATTCGAACCCGCGGCCTCCTCGTCCCGAACGAGGCGCTCTACCAAGCTGAGCTACGGCCCGATTTGTTCATGATTAAGTGTTTACGGGATTTTTCTGATAGCTGAAAAAAGCACTTGTAACCTCCTATTTTCAAGGCACGAGCAAGCACAAGAAAAAGCAGGAAACTGAATCGGATTGGGTGAAGGTTGGTCCATGCCTGTATCGGTATCGGAAAGGCGATTACTATGCCTTGCTTAAGGTCAAAGGTAAACAGATACGGCAAAGTCTAGAAACCGCCGACTTGGAACTCGCTCGCCGTCGTCTCACGAGCTACCGCCGCGACTTGGAAAAGACCAACCCGACCGAGGCCCGACGCACTATCGCGCAGCAGGCCGAAAAATTTCTCGCCGGTCTTGTCGGCGAAGCCAGCACCAAGGACAACGCCATCCGGTCGATCACCAATCTGAAAGACCACTTTGGAGTCGATACCCTGATCCGCAAGATCACGCCGACCGAATGCAAGGCGTGGATCGCGTCTCTGGAACTTTCCGCCGATTCCAAAAACAAACGCATCCAGCACGGACGGGACTTTTTCGACACCGCCGAAGCGGATCGCGTCATCCCATCCAACCCGATGGCGGGGATCAAATATTTCAGCCGGTCCAAACCAACGCGCCTCACGCCGTCCGAGGAGCAGTTTTGCGCTATCGTTCAAGACCTGCGCTCTCAAGTGTGGAACGGACACGGACGCGACGATACCGCCGACTTCGTAGAGCTTGCCGGTAAACTCGGACTCGGTCAGGCGGAGCTATCAGGCATCCAACGGCAGCACATCAATCTGGAGGCCGGTGAGATCGTCATCCTGCGGAAAAAGACCAAGAAGGGATTCACGATCCCGATTTGCCGATGGACTGCGCTTCGATATTGCCAAGGAACTCCATCAAAAACTCGAAGCTGTCGGCATTTTGGGAACCTTGGATTGGGACTGGGCCACCGTGCCATCCGTCACGGCTAGCGCAAAGCCTGCCGTGTCTCCCGTGGCGAATGCAGTGGAAGGCCATGAGAGCGGCGATGAATTTTCCACGCGACTTGCAGGCACCTCGGCGCGACTCACGCATGATCGATTCCTCCAAGCGCTCAAAGAGCAAGGTTGGCAATGTCTCGGCCCGACAGAAACAGGCGACCCGAGCGGCTCGGCTTGGACCGAGTTCGGCACACTGGACAAGCGCGGCCACAACGATGGCTGGAAGCTGGCGCGTGCGGTGGAGAGCGAGTTAGCGGATTTGGCATCCCACATCGCCCGTCTTCTCGATGCGGGCTGGAACGAGGTTGTTGTCACTACAGACCACGGCTGGCTTCTCATGCCGGGAGGTCTGCCCAAGGTCGAGTTCAAAGCCTTTTTCGCTGAACACCGATGGGGGCGCTGTGCCGTGTTGAAGTCAGATGCCAGCACCGATCTTCCCGTCAACCTGTGGCACTGGAACGAATCCGTCGGCATCGCATCGCCACATGGAGTGGGCTGTTTCAAAGCCGGCGTTGAGTATTCCCACGGCGGAGTCTCCTTGCAGGAGATGGTGATTCCTCGCCTCATTGCAACGCGCAGCGGAAATCCCCGTGGAGCGTCACAGATTAAAGAAGCCAAGTGGACAGGAGCGCGCTGCCGCGTGGAAGTGGGAGGCAGCTTGTCCGGCTTGAAGGTGGATGTGCGAACCGCTCCCGGCGATGCGGCCTCCTCCCTGCTTGTCGACAAGTCGGCCCGGGATGTGTCGCCGGAAGGCAGGGTCGCGCTCTTCCTGGAGGATGATGCATCCATCGGCACATCTGCCGAAATCGTCCTGCTCGACGCCGCCGGCGCGGTAATCGACTCCATTCATTCAACAATTGGAAAATAAAACTTATGACCGAACTCGACTCCACCGACAGTATCGCCACAAAAGCCTTCGAGGGCTATGTGGTGCGCAAAGACCTCGTTCGCCAATTCAAAGGCCAATATCCGGTTCCCACCTATGTCGCCGAATTTCTTCTGGGTCGCTACTGCGCCTCGGTGGATCCGGAGGAAATCGCCGAGGGGCTGAAAATCGTGGATCGCCAACTTGGAGAAAAGACCGTTCGCGCCGGTGAACAGGAACTTTTCAAAGCCCGTGCCCGAGAAAAAGGCCAAGTCAAACTCATCGACCTCATCACCGCGCGGCTCGACGCGAATACGGATTCCTTTGTCGTGACTCTGCCAAGCCTGCTTCTCAAGGATGTGCGCATTAGCTCCCAACTCGTCCATGCCAACGAACGCATGCTCACAGGCGGGTTCTATGCCGAGGTGGAACTAACCTACGACCCCACCATCGCCCAAGAGAAGAACGGGCGGCCATTTGGAATCGAAGTCCTCCGGGAAATCCAGGTGTCTCAAAGGGAGGTCCTCCCGGTGCTCTACAAAGGGCGCGAAAACTTTGCCACCGAAGAGTGGAAAGACTTCCTGATCCGCAGTGTCGGTCTGGAACCCACGAAACTCACGGAGCGTGCTCGCAATATGGTGCTGCTGCGCATGGTTCCCTTTGTGGAAAGAAACTACAATGTGGTCGAACTCGGACCTCGAGGCACCGGCAAGAGCCATCTCTTTCAACAAATCTCACCCTACTCCCATCTCATTTCGGGAGGTAAGGCCTCCGTGGCGCGCATGTTCGTAAATAACTCCAACGGCCAGCGCGGCCTCGTCTGCCAATACGATGTGGTCTGCTTCGATGAAGTCTCCGGCGTTTCTTTCGATCAGAAAGACGGCGTCAACATTATGAAAGGCTACATGGAGTCGGGCGAGTTCAGCCGAGGCAAGGAAAGCATCCGGGCCGAGGGCGGCGTCGTGATGGTTGGCAATTTCGATGTCGATGTGCAGCACCAGCAGCGCGTGGGGCATTTGTTTGGCCCACTGCCACAGGAAATGCGCAACGACACAGCCTTCATGGATCGCATTCACGCCTATCTGCCGGGATGGGACATTCCGAAAATGAGCAAGGAACTGTTCACAGACCACTTCGGCTTGGTCAGTGATTTTCTTTCGGAATGTTGGAACCAACTCCGCAAACAAAGCCGCCAGTCGACCACCCACGGCAGAGTGCATTTTGGTGGTGCCTTCAGCGGTCGCGACACCACGGCTGTGGAAAAAACCATTGGCGGATTGATCAAACTTGTATCGCCCAATCCTGAAATTCCCGTCTCTGATGAGGTTCTGGAGTGGGCAACCCGCATAGCGCTGGAGTGCCGCCGCCGCGTCAAGGAGCAACAAAAACGCATCGGCTCTGCGGAGTTTCGTAACACCCAATTCAGCTATTCGATCGGTGACGACGGAGTCGAAAAATTCGTCTCCACGCCAGAACTCTACAGCGAGGACAGCATTGGCACCGACCCATTGCCGCCAGGCCAGGTATGGGTGTTTTCACCTGGCGGCGGAGAGGAACACCCCGGGCTTTATCGAATCGATGTCACAGAGGGGCCCGGTAGTGGTGTAAAGATTCTCAACCAACCCACGCCCCCGCCATTCAAGGAGAGCGTGCGCTGTGCCGAGCAAAACCTCTACGCCAGGGCCAAGGAACTTGTAGGAGACCGCGACCCAAGAGCGCATGAGTTCTCTTTGCAGCTTCGTGCCTTCGACAGCGCCAAAACCGGCAGCGCCGTCGGCATGGGCGTGCTTCTGGCCCTCTGCTCCAGCCTCCTTCAAAAAAGCCTGAAAGGCGGGCTCTCGGTGATCGGCGGGCTAAATCTTGGAGGTTCGGTCGAACCGATTTTCAACCCAGTCTCGGTCGTCGAACTCGCGATCGAAAAAGGCTCCAGCCTCATCCTCGTTCCCATTAGCAGCCGCAGACAACTCAACGACCTCCCCGACGACCTCGCCGCCAAAATCACTATCAACTACTACACTGACGCAAAAGACGCCCTCATGAAGGCCTTGGCACTCTGAGTTTGGATTTCGCATTGATGGTAAAACGGGAAACCAAAGACTGCGAAACCTGCGGGAATCCGATTCCGGCACAGGCGTTCACTTGCCATTTTTGCAACTCGGCCCAGTCGCTGGAGAATTTTCCAAAAACCCGGGAGCGTGTCATTTCCAGCAACCTGGAGAGGGGCCTTCCTTCTGCGGAGCAGGCTTTGGAGAGGTTGGAGCGCACACTTCGCGAAGCCCGAGCCTGCGGAGCAAAAGTCGCTCGCCTCATCCATGGCTACGGCTCCACGGGTCGGGGCGGTAAAATCCGCGAGGCCGTGCGGCGAGAACTCGGAAGAAAACTGGCGCGCGGCGAGATACGCGCAGTGGTTCACGGCGAAAACTATTCCCCGAATGCCAACGACGCCCGCGATCTGCTCGCCCGCTTCAAGGAACTCAAAACCACCGAGCGCTCGGACTCCGGCAACCTCGGGTTGACCCTCATCGAAATATGATCGCAGAAAAAAATCGCAGGTAGGACAGTCTTTGTCCTGACGACCCTGCGAGGATGCCCGTCGAACAAGCGGATTTCTTTTCAGCCGTGGAAGCTGAAGGGAGGTCCGCGAAACACCAAAACCGCAGGATACCAAAATGAACAAGAACGACATCGAAAAATCCATCAGCAGGCATCGAGGCTCATTTTCATTGGCTTCGGATATTTTGGACTATCTTGGTGTGGAGATTGAGAATCTCTGTAAATGCCCAAAGATTCCGTTAGCCGATACGATACCATTTGATCGGCGTCTTATTCTTTCCCCAATAAAGCACTTGGAATGGCATATTTTTTTTAGCACATCGAACCGTTTCTTCTTTGACCCTTATTATCCTTTGGATGTGATTGGTGGATGGCACATGCTTGCCTTCAAGATGCAATTAATCGACATCGGTTTAAATCATCTGATACGCGACCCTTTCGAGCCATCCCATACATGAGAAACTTTCCCAATTCCTTTGAGGACAGAGATGAGTGCGATGAAATCGACTACGATAAGGTCGTGGCCATTTCTCCCGAACCGGTTGCCTATGAAAACTACGAGGATATACCCTGCATCCCGACGAACTCGAGAGGTCCCCAGAGGAGAAGTTTTTGACGGGCGCTCCTGTGGGTCAGGGTAGCTGAACTCAGAAATTTTGAATGGCTGCCACGAGATTCTCAGTGATCGAAGCCATGGCCTCGAAATCCAGCGTTTCCACGGTGTCGGTGTGCCGGTGGTAGTTGGGGTTCCGGAACAGGGCGGTGTCGGTGAGCATCAAGGCGGGGAAGCCTTCGTCCCAGTAGCAGAGGTGGTCGGAGAAGCGCATTTCGGGCATGACGACGGGGAGGGCGGGCATGGAAAGTCCGGGAGAAAATGCAGCGTCGAAGCGCTTAAGAAGGGCCTCCGAGAGCTTGTCGCCAACGATCGCGATGTAGTTGCCGGTGGTTGGAGTAATTCCTCTCGAGCGCATGAGATCTGCCGCGTTCTCGGGCATGCCGTAGAGGGTGGGCAACTCCTGCGAACCGGGCTCCTTTGAAAAATAGCCGAGGCTTTCGAGGCAGATCATGCCTTGGAGGTTGTCGGCATTTTTCCGGCAGGATGCGGCGTGGACGCGGCTGCCCATCGACTCGTTCATGAAATGGGGCGGTTCCTCGTTTGTGTAGGCCACGAAGCGAATGTTGCGCGGCGGGTTGGCGGATTTGGCAAGCAGGCGGGCGGTTTCCAAAAGGATCGCCACGGCGGAGATGTTGTCATCCGCCCCGAAGGTGCCGGGAGCGGAATCGTAATGGGCTCCGAGAATCCAATGAGGTTCACCAAAGCCGCAAAAATCCTGCGACACGGCCTCGATGTTGTGGCAATCGAACCCCCCGACTTGGAATGTCTGCCGGGAGACTTTTAGGCCGATGCGCAAAAAAAACTCCTCGATGAAATCCGCCGCGCGAGAGAGGCCTGAGGGATTGTTCCGGAGATTGCGCTCTTCAAGCGAAAGCGCTTCGGAGATTTGAAAGAGGCGTCGCTGGAGATCGCCGGGGCGTCCGGGAGGGAGTTTTTGCATGACGAAAAGCGTAGTCGGTGAAGGGCGTGCGGAACACAAAAACCGCGCGGGTTTTTTAAGTCTGAAAAAGCGGTTTGACTGGACCTTGAAAAACGTTGCCGAGCCAGAAAATAAGGGCTTCAGAAGACTTTCCTTTGAGACGGAAAATGGTAGGTTTTGGTCATGAGAATTTCCCCCAGAACGATCGCCTCAACGATCGATCCATCTGCCATACGCCGGAACATTTTTTCCAATAAAAACCGCACCCCCTGCAAATGTCCTGCCGGGCATGGGAGGCTTTAGGGCGATGCTCAAACTCCTCGTCTTTCTGTTCTTTTTCCTCGCAGCGTTTTTCGTTCCTGCATGGCCGCTGTTGTTGCTCGTGGGATTGCTCTACCTGATCGCGTGGCTGTTGCCCGGGGGAGGGGACTCCGAGGGCGGCGATGGCAACGAACCGCCCGCAGAGCCGCCTCCCGCGCCGCCCAGCGGACGATGGAGGAATTTCACCCGACCCCCCCGACGGGCAGCCAAGCCTTTTCGCCAAACATCCCCGAGATCCAAATAAAAACCACACGCGACACCACCACTGCGAATCACCCCGCCGTTACCAAGTTCCGAATCGAGTATGCCGACGGAAGCCAAGATGAGATGGAACTCCTGGATGCCTCGCAGGGCCTCTATTCCTAGACCAAGCGCCCGGCAGTCAATGAGTGAAGCGGCATCGTGGTCTTCGGTCAAAAGATCGACGAGGCGCGGAGAAATCCGGGCGCAATAGAGGCAAGCTTCCGTTTCCCACCCGCGCGGCAGTGTGTCTCGGCTTGGACCGCCTGCGCCGCCACGGGAAAGTTTGTCGGCATTCTGATTGGTGCTGTTTCCGATTTTCCTCGTTTGGGTTTACTCTCCGAGACCAATGTCTATCCCGTGCGCGGCGTCAGTGGACTAACGAAAATGGTCGGCGAACTCACGCGCGGCGTCGGTGGACTAACGAAAATGATCAGTGAACTCACGCGCGGCGTCGGTGGACTAACGAAAATGGTCAGTGAACTCACGCGCGGCGTCGGTGGACTAACGAAAATGGTTAGTGAACTCACGCGCGGCGTCAGTGGACTCACGAAAATGGTCAGTAAACTCACGCGCGGCGTCGGTGGACTAACGAAAATGATCAGTGAACTCACGCTCGGCGTCAGTGGACTAACGAAAATGATCAGTGAACTCACGCGCGGCGTCAGTGGACTGACGAAGATGGTTCCTGAACTCACGCGCCGCGTCAGTGAACTGACGTTTTTTGGGTTTTCTCAAAATTTCCCTTGAATGCGGGGGAGGGGAGTTCTTTGCTGTGTCTCAGAACAGGGCAACCGCGCCATGATCCAAAAAAATGGGGACCTACCGGGCTGCAACCCGATAGGTCCCGTGGTGTGGCAGGCCGCAAGGCCCGCCGTGCTGCGCTCCCTACTCCAGGGTGGTCTGGGTTGTGGCCTTGCGGTTGCCCTGTCTGGCAAACCGTTGCCCGATGCTGTCGCTGACATCGACCAGACCCTCTGGCTTCACCTTTGTCTTGGTGAGCTTGTAGATGAGGCGGGCGTCATCGAACAACTCGGCTCCGGCGGCCATCAGCGTGTCGGAGAGCCGCTCGTTGAGCTGGCTGACGGTGCGATGGATGTCGCGGAGTTGACTGCTGAGAGCCAGCTTGCCGCCAAGTTGCTCGGGATCGAGCGATCGGGGCAGCATGCCGGGGTTTTCGATGCCGATCTTGATCGCGTCTTCCACGAAGGGTCGACTTTTATTTCCCATCTTCATGTAGCGCTGGGTTTCCTCGGGGGTGAGCCCTATAAGGAAGTCCAGCGTGTTGTTGAGGGTGGCGAGGCTTCCGTTGATCGAGGTGAGCTGCGCCTCTGTCAGCGCCTCGTGTTTGTCTACTTTTGTAGGCATTTGTCTTTCTAATTCCCGGCGCTGGTTTGTTTTCGCGGCCGCTCGCATCATGCGGGAGGTCGGTTGGCGTCGGGAAAGTGGTCATGCGGGTCCTCCCGCAAAAAGGTCAAGTTGGTCGTCGGTCTGCTCTGGGAAAAGCCCGTCGAGGCGAATCCCGGCGAGTTGGCGGCTCACATGGAAAGTTTCGGCAACAGATTCCTGAGCCTCAGCCCTCGCGCTGGCGGGGAGTCGAGGGCTGCAAACACCGTTCTGAGGGCCGGTCCAAACCTCGAGATGGCGCAGAAGCGCGCGGCGGGGAACAATCAACGCGCCCATGAGATAATTCGCCTGCCACTCGATCCAAGAATAGGAACTGCCAGCGGCAGGTTTGTTCCCGACCTCGCGAATGTCGGAGGTCCTGCAGGCGATGTGGGCCCGCTGTAGCAGGGAGGGATCGTAGTCGGCCTGCTCGCGATCGAAGGCGAAGCGCTGCACATAGAGGTGGGTGTGAGCCAAGCCGTGGCCGAGTTCGTGGGCAATGGTGGCGCGACGCCTGCGGTCGAGCGTGAGGTCGTCGCCGGTCGCGGAGAGATTTTCGTGAATCTCGACCTTGGCCAAGCCCTCGGGGTAGAAGGTGGCGCAGCCCATCACATCGGCAGGGAGCGGCGAATATTCGGCTGCGATGCCCATGCAATCCTCCAGCACATCCTCGATGGGGATTTCGCTGGGTTCGTCGTCGGCGATGCCTGCTTTGGCCAAGGCCTCTGCGGACATTTCCTCCATGCAGTTTGCCGAGTAGTAGGGCCGACTGTAAAAAATCCCGTAGGGTGTGTTGTAACCTTTCATGACTCGCTTTTTTTCTCTCCTCCATCCTCCACGCGGCGGAGCATTTCCTCGGGGCTGGAATGTTTTGATTGCTCAACGAAGCGCCGAAAGGCGACGGCGTAGTCGGGATTACGCGCCACCAACCGGCGGGCCTCTTGGATCGGGGCCTTCACATCACGCGAAGCCAGCTCCTCCACCGTGGTCTGCAGCAGCTCCGCCAACTCAGGCCAATGCTCCTCGGCCAAATAGCGGCTCCCAGCTTCCACTTCCGAGATGAAGGCAATCGAATTCATGCCGAGGGCTTGCGCCACAGCGCGCTGGGTGAGCCGCAATTGCTTGCGGCGGTTTTTCATAAATTCTCCAAAGGGTTCAGGTATCACAGATGCAGAATTCGCAGAATCTGGTGAAATGTCAAATGAAAATCTACAGGGGCGATAAGACTCGATTGCTAACCCAATATACTGTGGTCTTCAGGCAAAGCGGGCCTGGCTCTCAAAGCCGCGCTCTCCTCTCCGCAGGCTCAACGAGTCGGAGACGCCCCTGCGAATCGAAAAACCCACCGCCGACTGGCGGGACGCCCGGCCTCCAGATTCTTAACCATTTTCCGAGCGGCGGTGGGTCAGGATTTGCTCGTAGAGTTCGTAAATGACATCGCGCGTGTTGGCGTAGTCGAGTTGGACTTCACGGGGGCTGATTTGGCGGAAGAGAATGCGGTTTCCTCCGACACGCAAACGGTTGAAGCCTTCCAAAGGCCGTCCCCAACCCTTGATGTCGCCTCGGTCTTGGGAGAGCGACCGGCTTGGGCGTCTGTGGCGATGGCATGGAAACGTCCTGCATCGATTCGCCCAAGTCCCTACCGCCAGCCCCGGAGCGCCGACGCCTCAGCAGACTGTTTTCCACTCCCGCCAAGGCGCGTCAGCGCCCCCACGGGCGCCCCGCTCAGCCAGCTTCGGCTGGATGCACCGACATGGGCCGAGCGGTTTCGCTGCGGGTGGTTCGCCAAGACAACGCCGGTCCCGCCGCTGCGAGGACTCGCGGGGTTCAAGAGGCGAACGGGGAGATTATTGCCTTCACCGACGATGACTGCCTACACGAGCCGACTTGTTTGGATTTCTAAGTGCCATCTGGTCCGCGAAAAATACCCACTTGTGGGTATTGCGAACCGGCGATCCTGCGCACGGCGGTCGTTCTCCCTCAACAATGCTTCCAAGCAACCTCCCGCTCAAATCCGCGCGGATTTTGTTGGCAAAAAGCCCAGCGCCGTAGGCCAAAAGACCGAGGTCAACAAAAAGCCCCATCCAGCGCAGCAGCGCGGAGGGGGGCTCGGGGGCATGGTCCATGTCGTGTGGGTTTTCCGGCATACGAATCGGAGGCCTCTTTCTCCCGAACCTCCAGCACCTTGGCAAAGGCAAAAATCCGAGACCAAACCCTTGGCGAGTAT
>Ga0247843_1002613_pt1 | contig 32093 bp, 34 predicted proteins | sample LaCruzMarch2017__FD_192420 | JGI IMG/M metagenome (GOLD analysis project Ga0247843, IMG submission 192420) | Freshwater microbial communities from meromictic Lake La Cruz, Castile-La Mancha, Spain - LaCruzMarch2017_8m | ecosystem: Environmental > Aquatic > Freshwater > Lake | place: Spain... | reverse complement strand
TAACAAGCTCTACGTTCCCTTTGGTGCGCCTTGCAATATCTGTGAACTCCCCACACCTGAGTATGCGCAGATTCGTCGCTACAACCCAGATGGGTCAGGAATGGAAGTCATTGCAACCGGGGTGCGTAACTCCGTGGGATTCGACTGGCACCCTCAGACCAAGGAACTCTGGTTTAGCAACCACGGTCGGGACTGGTGGGGCGATGATCGTCCCCATGACACCCTTCATCGGATACACAAAACGGGCCTGAATTTTGGTTTCCCATACTGCCACGAGGGTAAGTTAGCGGATGACTCAGTAAAGAAAGCAGATGCCTGTAAGGGTGTTGAGCAGCCGGTTGCTTTAATGGGCCCTCATGCAGCGGCTATGGGTGTAACTTTCTATACCGGAAAAATGTTTCCCGCCGAGTACCAAAACGTTGCCTTCGTTGCACGCAAAGGTTCCTGGAATAGAAACACCAAAATTGGTTTTGATATTGTGACGGTTACAGCAGATAAGGACGGCAAAAATAGTAAGGTCACGCCGTTTATGACAGGCTTTCTGAACCCGTCTGATCAATCGTTTTGGGGTAGGCCTGCTTATATGCTGCAGATGCCAGATGGTGCAATGTTGGTCTCAGATGAACAATTAGGTGCCATCTATCGCATTAGCTACAGGAAATAATTGTTCTTAACGAAAGTTTTATTTCGGCATCTTCTTGTCCCCGCGGCGCTTGCTGCGGGGACTTTTCACGCCGTTGTTGCCCAGGATCTTTCTCCTAGGATCGCAATCTGCGCAACATGCCATGGCCAAGACGGTAATTCTAAAGCTGCAGCGATCCCCTCCCTGGCAGGTCAACCCAGAACCTTTCTAGAGAATCAGTTGATTATGATTCGAGAAGGGATCAGAGTAATACCAGTGAAGTCTGGCCAACTCGATGGCATTACAGACCGAGAAGTGATTGCACTTTCAAAGTATTTTTCAGGCCAGACTCTAATACCAGTAGCGTCACAACGAGATGAGGGCCTTTTTAGACGCGGCGAACACCTCTCTCGCGAGATGCTTTGCGGTACCTGCCATGTTTCAGACTTCAAAGGCAGGGATCAAATGCCCCGATTAGCAGGTCAACGTGAAAATTACCTCTTTCATTCAATGCGTCAGTTTAAAAATAATCAAGCAACTGGACGAGATACGATAATGGCCGCATCTCTCTACGGAATTGCGGATCAAGATCTTGTTGCTATCGCTCATTATTTGTCACAGCTAAAATGAACAGATGTAAGGGTCTTTGGGGCCTGGTTTTCATAGGGCTATCTGTCTTACACAGGCCTGAGGGTTACGCTCAGACACTCGACGACGTTGTGGTTTCCGCTAGCCGATCCGAACAAAGTATTTTTGACGCCCCCGGCTCTATTGATGCAGTCTCCCGGGCGCGAATTGAATCATCAGGCCCCCAGATTAATATCAGTGAATCTCTCGGGTATGTTCCCGGTATTAATGTCGCCAATCGAAACAATTACGCGCAGGATCTTCAGATTTCCATTCGCGGGTTTGGCTCTCGGGCTCCATTTGGCGTTCGCGGCGTCCGGCTAATGATCGATGGCTTACCTCAGAGCCTTCCCGATGGACAAGGGCAGACATCACAGTTTTCTGCCACTTCTACAGAGCGTATCGAAGTACTTCGAGGGCCGCTTGCCGCCCTTTATGGAAATGCTAGCGGAGGGGTAATTCAAGCTTTCACGCGCGAACCAGGGCTAACGCCAGAATTGAATGTTGGCGGGTATACGGGCTCAGATTCCCTATATCGCTCTTCGCTCCAGTACTCGGAGACCAAAGGGGACTATGGACTCGTAGTTGACTATGGGGCCTTGACAACCGATGGCTTTCGGGAATACAGCGCATCCGAGAGGCATCACATCAACTCTAAGCTAGTTAGAAAACATGGCTCAGGGAAGACGAATTTCATTGTCAACATACTCGACCAGAAAAAATCTGAAGACCCAGGAAGTCGCACGCTATCCGAGTTTAAAGCCGCCCCTTATGCAGCGAATAATACTGCAGCATCAAACTCTAACCTGCTCTATAAGGCAGGAAAAAAATTCGTTCAATCAATGGCTGGGCTTGTCGATGAGCGCGCTATAGGCGATTCGCGCATCACAACTCGTGCCTACGTTGCTACGAGAGACTTGGATAACCCTGGGCGCTCAAACGTATGGTTCCTTATTGATCGAGTTCAATATGGCCTCGGCCTTGATTATCAGATGCCATTTCGGTTCTCGAATACAGACGCAACCTTCTCTTTTGGATTAGAAGGGGATCGTGTTACCGACGATCGCAGAGGAAGGACAAACACGAACGGTGTAATGGGCTCTTCAGATAACCGGAAAGAAGACAATATCGCTATTAACTATGGAGCCTATGCACGGGCAGACTGGTTCTTAGATGAAGGGCTATCACTTACAACAGGCATACGATTAACTCAGGTAAGGTTACAAGTAAGAGATTACTACTTAGACGACTCCATTGACGGCTCGGGCAGTAAGACCTACTCCGGCGCAAGCCCGGTCATCGGACTCGTTCGCCACCTTAGTCCAGAGCAGAACCTCTTTGCAAATATCGGCCAATCATTTGAAACCCCAACGCTCAACGAGGTTCTCTACACTCCAACAGGAACAAGCACATGCAACAGCAACTGCAGTCGTAATAGCTTCTATGGCTTAAATGCGGCCAAGTCAACCCAGGTTGAACTTGGCTGGAAGTGGCAGCCAGAAAAACGAAAAGCAATTCGTGTAAGCGCTTTTTTTACTAAGACATCCGATGATATTGCGCCCGAGTTTATTACCGCCACAGGCGCAACATGGCAAAACGCAGATACCAAAAGGGTTGGTTTAGAGTTTTTCGCTGAGGGTCTGCTCTCCCAAAACTTTTCAGCAGCAACGAGCTTTACCTTGCTCCAGGCGAGCTATACAGAAGCTTTCACTATTCGCGGGAGTAGTGCCACATTCGCGTCGACTGTGAACAGTGGAGATCGCCTTACAAACGTCCCCAATGACAGGTTTCAAGCTGAACTTCGTTATCGCAGCAGTGAAATGGCTACAAGAGAAGTGCCACGATTGCAATCGGCATTGGAACTGGTGTCAGTCGGAAAGATTTACGTGCGATCAAACAACTCAGAATCAACATCGCGTTATAACTTAGTCAACCTGAGTCTAACGTCTAATGCGGTACTCGGTAGTGGGACACTCGCTACCTATGTACGTGTTGATAACCTCACCGACAAACTCTATGTGGCCTCCACCATTGGAGACCAGGAATCCGGTCGCTACTACGAACCGGGAGCGCCCAGAAATTGGTTAGTTGGGTTTAAGTACACTCTCAAGCTCTAAGAATGAATTCATGTCGAGGTCTCAAAGAATTCCGGGGCCTCAAGAGAAGCCGGGAAGATTCAAATACTCTTGAGTAAACGATCAACCGAGATTGCTGCTGCGTCTCTTGGCCAAGATCCTGGCCGAATTCAGTCCCGTCAGGAGCATGATGGGCCAAAGACAGGTACACACGAGCGCCCAGAAGATTCTTCCATCCAAAAAGCTCGTGACCTCAGAGACATCGGTCTTGGTCGGCCCCTCACTAAACAGATGGCGGACAGGGAAAGAGGCTATCCCAAAAGCAAAACCAAAGAACAAAAAAACGACGATATAAGTATTCACGGCTAGCACTCCTCTTGCCTGTTATCTCAGAGAATCGGGCTCCCATCACTCGCACACCCCAAGGCGCTCTCAACTGACCGCAAGCCGCGGGCAGTTGATCCGACCCTAATTATCTAACGCTGTCTAATAATTAGCACATTACCAGTGTAACTCTTACTAGACATCAAGGTGGGGTTCTTAGTGTCGTTGCGGGCCTACCGTTGGGTTTGTGACATCCTGACCTGCCCATCAGCTCTTCTTAGCGTGGTTCAAGGCGCCAGAGCTTTCCATCCGATGAGTCAGTCAACAGGTAGACGAGGCTATCGGGCCCTACACGCACATCTCGAATCCTGCCAATCTCGCCCACTACTAGCTGCTCCTCTGATTTAACAACGTCGCCATCTAGCGTAAGACGGACCAAGGCCTGGGAGCGGAGCGCACCGATAAAAAGACTACCCTGCCACTGAGGGAAGGCGCGGCCCGCATAAAACGCCATTCCGGAGGGTGCAATTGAAGGCACCCAGATATGAACTGGTTGGTCTAATCCGGGCTTGTGTGTGCCCTCACCAATTCTCGTTCCCGTAACGTAGTTCGCACCGTAAGTAATAATTGGCCAGCCATAATTTCGGCCCTTACGAATAATGTTTAGTTCATCGCCCCCTTGAGGTCCATGCTCGTGTGTCCAGAGTTCGCCCGTTCTGGGGTGTAGCGCTGCGCCTTGGATATTTCGGTTACCGCGAGAAAATACCTCGGGTAACTGATTCGATTTCCCAAGAAAAGGATTGTCTTGGGGAACCCTACCATCATCATGCAAACGTATCACCGCACCCGCATGATCGTGAGATGCCTGAGCGCGTTCTTCATCGCCACGATCGCCGAGAGTTAAATAAACAAACCCTTTGCGATCAAATACAATCCTGCCGCCAAAATGGCGTCCACCCCGCGATTTTTTCTTCATACTAAAGAGAGGCTCTATATCGACTAGACGATCGCCCTTTAAACGCGCACGAATCATTGCAGTCCCAATTAATGAAGAGCCCGCGCTTTGAGGCTCAGCAAACGATAGGTAGATCCAACCGTTTTGCTCGTAATTCGGGTGAACCGCAACGTCAAAGAGCCCCCCTTGGCCATTTACTGCGATCTCTGGCAAACCTCCTACAGGCGCTGAAATACGCGAAAAATCCTGAGACACCCGGCGCAAGACCCCCTCCCGCTCGGTGATCAGCATCTCACCCGAGGGGAGCCAGGCAATACTCCACGGATGCCGTAGACCATCTATCAGGGGGCGCGTAGTAAATCCAGGTGCTGTCGATGCTGGCCGAAGCACATCTTTTGATTGCGTAAGAGAGTACGCAGGAACTGCCACCGCAGATCCGAAGATCAGCAGCAGTGCGCTAAACCTCTGCAGTCTTGATTGCCTCAACCGAGTGACTCAGCCAGGTGCACCAGGGTTTGTCCCCGAGCCCGGGCTGCAGTGTTCTGGTTCCAAGCCGGACGACGCCAGCAATTGAAACCATGATCCACCCCAGGGTGGGTAATAATCCGAGCGGCCGGGTGCCCCGCGAAAGCCCGCGTAATCTGTTTCACTGAAGCCGACGGAATATAACTATCTTCTTCTGCGAAGTGGAGCAAAATAGGGCAACGAATCGCTTTGGCGAGATCGAGTTGCTTATCAATTCCCCCACCGTAATAGCAGACTGCAGTATCGACTCCCGCACGTGCAGCCGCTACAAAAGACAGCATGCCACCCATACAAAAGCCGACTGAGCCCACTCGACCTGTGCACGCATCTATGCGTTTTACAGCCTCGACCGTGCTGCGTAGATCGCCAGCCACAAGAGGAATACTGAGCCCACCCATCAGATCCAGCCCCTGTTTGAAGCCCTCTGCATCGTACTTAAGCTCAATGCGCTTGGCGTCTCTCCAGAAGATATCTGGTGCTATTGCCAAAAACCCATCTGCGGCGTATTGATCTGCCACGGCACGGATATGCTCATTAACCCCGAAGATCTCTTGAATGATGATGAGCCCAGGTCCGTGGCCGGTTGGTGGGTAGCTGACATAGGCATCAAACTGACCGCCATCGGCGCTTGTTACGGGAATCCATTTACTATTCATAGATGACCTCCTTTGGGCAAAATTCTGGCATATGAGCGCTCTCAGTACCAGATGGTCTAACTGGGTTACGTACCAAGATCCACGACAAAGAGCGTCAGCCTGATGGCCTCGGAACGAACCGCCAGGAGCTCTCGATATTCTCGGCTCTCAGCCCACCCCTGTGCCGCCTGAACATCGGGGAATATGATCTCTACGGTAAGCTGGAACCCCTCGCAGTTCAACTCATTCCAGAGTAGGCCCCGTACGAGTCCACGTCCCAGGACTTCGCCACCATACGCCTTAAGCGTCTCTGGCACCTGAGTGCGATAGTTATCAAATGCTTCTTGATTTTTGACTTGAATTAAGCCGATCACTTTGCATGCCATATACCTCGCCTACCCCGATCAGACCCCATAGAATTCCTCTAGTATCTGGTTAGCCAACAGAATTGTCACGATTTCTTGTATGTTCTGTATTGATGGATAGAGAATATTGTAGAGGCCCCATGAAACCCTTTCGTGGCAACAAGAGTTTCCTCCCTAGCAAGCCCTGCACTGTTTGTGGGCGTGAGATGACCTGGCGCAAGGCCTGGGCCAAGAATTGGGAAAATGTGAAATACTGCTCCGATGCTTGTCGAACAAAAAAATTGCCGAAAACCAATCCATAACTCATGAAAAAACTACGCGTGTTTTTCGATGGCGCCTGCCCACTATGCAAAAAAGAAATCAGCCTCTACCAGAGTGCTGATCACGCCAAAGCCATCGATTGGCATGACGTGTCTTCAGCACAGCGTGAGGAGATGCTTCCCTTGCCAAGACAGGCGCTACTGGCGCGCTTTCACGTCCAGACACCCGATGGTCAACTGGTAAGCGGTGCGCGTGGATTCATTGCAATGTGGCGGCAACTACCGAACTGGAACCGGCTTGCAACGATCTGCAGCCTGCCAGGCCTGCCGCCGCTTCTCGAGCTCGCTTATCGTGGCTTTCTTTGGCTGCGTCCAGCAATCCAGCGGGCTTTTCGTTAGACAAGCACCCCTTGAACACTAGGAGCCGAAGATACATGCAATTGAATTCAGGCTTCGCGCTCAGAATGTGGCGGCAAGAATAGCCAAAAGCAGCATCCCTGCCGATAGCCCCAACCAGCGGCCTAAATGACGCCGTGTAATCGGAGAGCTTAGATTTAAATCATATTGATAACGCTCGCTATCGATATTACGCAAATTAACGCCAATCTCCACCAAGTCAGCCTCCAGAGTGCTCATCATGGGGCCTGGCCCACACAGCAGAAAATAGGTCCCTTGATCAGTCGGGCTAATTCCGTATCGTTTTAGATTCATGGTGACGATCTCACTATCACAGCGGCCGACATCTCCAGCCCATTGGGCTGTCGAATGCTCAACAACCCGGGCCCAACTGATATTCGTTTCCACCACATTGGGGCTACCGGGATATCGGGGCAGGGTTTCTAACTGCTCAGACACGGTCTTTGTCGCTGTGATCAACAATACTTTCTTATCTGACCCCGCCAATCGTTGCACCATACTCAGAAACGGTGCACACCCAATACCACCAGCAATCATCACGACCGCCCTGGCGTCATCGTGGGGCCCGAAATCGCCATGAGGCCCATCAAGGTAGAAATGTTCCCCGGGTTTTAGAGACGGGATTTCCCGAGTAAAGTCGCCAACCGCCTTAATTAGGAAGGTAATTGCGCCTGTGGCGGGCTCGAACCCGGCCACCGAGAACGGATGATCCGTACGGGATAGCGCAGAGCCGCGCTTGATCCAGAAAAATTGGCCCGGCTGCGGTGGATCCAACTGGCGAGATTGCGGCACGAGTGTTAACCCATAGGTGTCGTCAGCGTGCTTCACGACGGTCTGCACGCGATAGGCGCTGCCTCGCTGCAGAATCGGACGAATCAAATAAATCGTAGCGAATGAACCGAGTGCGGCTATAAAAAGGCACCACCAGAAATATTGGACAGGTAATAGCGATGCGTAGAGCCCGGCGTCGAGCGTGTGGTGCAGTCCAAACACAAGGATTAAAAGCGCAGCGACTGCATGCCAGAATCGCCAGCGATCGTAGTTCGTGTTCGGCTCGTGCCTGCGCGCAGCCGATGCAATTAATGCGATTAATACGACCCAGGCAATCCCACCCGACAGCAAAGACCAGCCCCCAATACCAAGCGTCGAGGCGGATTTTTCATGATCGCTAAGGGCGCCTCCCGCCTGCGCTGCGACTCCCCAGAGGCTGTAGAGAAAAGGGTGGCCGATGACAAAGACTGTTGCGGTACGGGCAAACAGCTGATGGGTCCGCATGATCGCATCACACCCGAAGCGACTTGAGAGCTGGCGATACCTGCCAATCACAAGAAATTCTAGGCAGATGATCGAAAATCCAATCATGGCGATCATCGAGGCGATGTCATCCATCACAGGTCGCCCCAATAAACGATCCGGGAGATTGCCGAATATCACGAAAGCAATCGGAACCGCTGGAACACCCAGATAGACAGCAGCAATTAGTAATCGAATCAACATGTCGTGATCATCTTAGAAAATGATAACCTAGTTGCCATCCTGTCTATGGAGTTGGAAATGAAAATTCTGAAGCAACTGAGGAGAGCTCTCTGGGGGCCTGAAAAGACTGATCGGCCCACGCCCCCAAGAAGAAGAGAGCCGACGCTAAGGTCTTCGGCACCGGCCCCTCGCCCCCTGTCCCCACGAATTGATTCGGAGAAGCCGCGCCCAATTGTCACCAATTTAACGGAACAACAGGCCGATAACGGGGCCGTAAGGAGAGATGCGCCCGCCTTGCGACCAATCGTTTTTGACCTTGGTGGCGTTGTATTGAATTGGAGCCCAGCCCAGCTGATTGAAACGGTATTTCCAGATCTACAAGGCCCTGATGCAATAAGCCTCGCTGAGGAGATTTTCAGAACAGACACTAACGACAGCGATTGGCTTTTGTTCGACAAGGGCCTACTCAGTACGAGCCAGGTGATCAACCGTCTGGTGAATCGAACCGGGCAGCCGAAAGCAGCTTTTGAACAGTTAATTGAGGAAATTGCAAATCATCTGCAACCCATCCCTCGCTCTCTGGAAATCATGCGCAGCTTAAAAAAGAATGGGCACCCCTTGTATTTCCTCTCTAACATGCCAGAGGCCTACGCCAACTTCCTGATCGAAACGCAAGACTTCTTCGCTATTTTTGAAGACGGGATTTTTTCATCGAGTGTTAATCTCGCAAAGCCCGACTCCGCTATATTTAAGTTAGCTGCAGAGCGTTGGGAATTTGTCGAGCCGCCAATTTTTATCGATGATTCCAAAGACAATACTTCGGCCTCTGAATCTCTAGGCTGGTATGCAATCCACTTCACGAACCATACAAGCCTGGTTGAGCGTCTAGCGAACTCAGGCGCATCTCTTCACACCATGAGAGCCGCCTAAATCAATATTACTGCGGGCTGGAAGAAGGATCCTTTTTCTTTGAGTCTTTTTTATTTGAGTCCTGCGTCGGACAAAAAGAGTCGAAGAGTTTTTCAACTAAAGAGGTCTGCGGAATTAGCCTATGTTCGGCATCTACCTTAAGTCGACCGAGAAACAAGCCCTCTCGAAAGGGTTCAGAAAAAATCCTAACTCTCATCACTCGGGACTTCTTTTTGTCGCAGTCAAGAGTTCGAATAACCGACATGGATCGAAAATTGACGTGATCAACCCGTTGATCGACCCTGAAATTGCTGACCGTCTCGATGTAAACCTCAGAGCTCTTGCGATATTCCAGCGAGGAGAGATTTGCAAAAACCTCGTACTCCATACTTAATTCAATCTCTACCCACTGTTGGGCGGACGCCGCAGAGGCCGCCAACAAGATGCTGATGCAGCTAACGCCTAATACGGCTCGCCTTAGACCCCAAAGAGGAGCAACACGTTTGCTCATACCCCAAGGTCTCGTGGCGTATTCATATCAAGCGGCTATAGCCAACTCACTTGTTGCATCCAGTTCTGGGGCCTGCCGGCAACGCGCGCATTCTGAATGCTGTTTCGCGTCGTTTCAAAATCCAAAATATTTTTCTCCGATGGTTTGAGCAACTGGCAGCCGATCCGGTAATGATCTAGATTGAATGGGTCGCTCACATTGACTACCTGGAGCATAAACTTTTCCGATTTGCGCTTACCCCTCTGGAAACAGGAATTCGACCAGATCGTGCCGACTTGAAGCGGCTGTGATGATACAAACTCGACGGCAACCCCCTGGAATCCGACATCGATCACCTTGGGCATGACCGGCGTGCTGTAAGACCCGCTAATGAGAATCTGCAGCGGCATAACATTATCCAGCGGCACCGAAACCCGGAAACTCTCCCGTCTCTGAACGGCAAGCACTTCTTGCGGAAAGTCTGCAGTGATTAGGTCGTAGCTTCCAATATTGACGTTATGCGCCAGAAACTGGAGTTTGTACTGATCGCTGGTGATGACCACCCAGAGACTCTTGGCATCCCGAATCTCTGAGGGAACCTCGGTGCCCTCGGGCAGGGCAAACACGACCCCAGTGACCGGGGCAGCCTCAACACACCGTAAGGCCAGCCGCTTGGTGAAGTTATCCAGGGGCATCAAACCTGCCGTAACACCCGATTCGAACTCTCGCATTACGGTGCGCTCGGCCGCCTTGTCGGCGAGCTTGCTCGTCTCAAGGTAGGCAGGATCTACTTCTGGGGGGTAAATACGGAATGCCACTCTTTAGCCTCAATAACCGGACTACTAATTCTAAACGAATCGGATTTGAGCATAAAATGGGGGGTTATGAAGGAGGGGGTATTGGAGCCATCTGGATCGCCACGGCTAAACATTCTGGTCAGCAACCAAAAAGGTGGGGTGGGCAAGAGTTCAATTAGCGCGAACCTGGCCGCCTATTTTGCGATTGAACGCAAGATGGACACCCTGCTCATTGATCTTGACCGCCAGGGGACATCCTCGTCCTGGATACAGCAGGCCAAGCCCTTCGAGCGCCTCTCCTTTGAGCATGTGAGCCACCTGATTCAGAGTAGCAGCCGTCTTGGCGTATTCAACGCCCGTTGCCATATCCGGGATGCACTCGTTCGCCACGAGGTGGTCGTAACTGATGTCACGTGGTCTCCAGCGATTAGTCACGAACTCCTCGAGGTATTCGATCTCTGGGTCATTCCCACGTCCTTATCCGAACTTGAACTACTGAGCACCATTGGTCTTTTGCGAGATCTCAAACCCGCCCTCGATCGGCGACGCGCGCCGAAGGTCTTACTCGCTCCCAATAAGATTCACCCATTTCAACGAAAATTTGATTCTATTTCCGCGCAACGCTTTCCTGTGCCGTTTATGCTAACGCCCCCAGTAATTGCTTCAAAACAGATGGAAGCTCTGTATCAGAAGGATTTCGTAGTTAACAGTACGGACACTGAGGTTCGAGAGCGATTCCTCGTGTTTGGCGAGGCGATTTGGCAGGCCTCTCAGATTGGAATGCTCGCTGCGCACTCCATGCGTGCGAGGTCTGACTTTAAATTTGGGTCTGCTTCCGCCCCACCGCCTACGAAGATCGTCCATCACCGTATCCCCACCTCCATTAAAATTACGCCCGATGCATAAATGTTGTTAAACGTTCTTCGGGCCATTTATCTCTGGCTCTCGCAAGTCAGCAAATTTAAAGCGGTGGACCCCCTTGAGGCACAAAACGATCAGGTCTACGAGACGCGCAATTCCTTTGAACGTACGCTTCGTGACAAGCTCGCAAAGACCCAAGGCGAACAGGCCAAAACCCTTGCCCGCTACATCACAAACTATATTTTTGATTTCGGAGAGTTTGACTACGACCCCTCAGAGCCCAAGGGGGTTAAGCAGGTTGTTAATGAAGAACTCATTAATGTCTGCACCCACCAGATCATTGATCCCTTAAAACTCTGCCAGGTCGTTGTACATCGAGCGGTACAGCTCAAACGCTTTGGCAAAGAGTTTGAGTCTCACTTGAGAGACTTATGGACCCTCTGCCTGCTACCTGTAGGCCCATTCACGCCGCGCGGCTCGGGATTCCCGCTGCCAGCACACCTTACGCTCTTAAGCCGCATGCGGGCTATCGAGGTCAGTGATCGTCAGGTTGAGGCCTGCCTAAAAGTCTGGCAAAACCCAGCGCTCACCAATGCTCTGAAGGCTTGGTCTTCAGCCAATTAATTAGATTTTTAATACTCATCGAGGCAGTTGATGAGCTCTAGATCGCATAGAAATACAGATGGGTCTGGCGGCTGTCATTGACCACCACTACGCTGGTGGGCTCTACATCTGGAACCTGAAAGCTATTTGAAACAAAGACACTGCCTGGCCGCATTTCCTGAGCCACCTTCTGCCATAACCGGCTCATCGGTTCCGTAGACAGAAACGCATAGACCACGCGATAACTACCCAAATCGCATTCCCAGAAGTCGCCCTGACGCAACTCTAGATTTGAATTCCCCAGTGCCCGCCACCGCGACCATCCGTAGGGAAGCCAGGCCTCCTCGATACCCGTACAGCCAACATGAGGGTTCATTCTTGAAAAGCCAATTGCCATCGACCCAGTACCAGACCCTAGATCAATAAATCGATCGTCGCTACCCGTCCAATAGGGGCTGACTTTTTCAGAGAGCGCCATCTGAGTCGCATGATTTGATAAGAAGAGTGGCACGCGATGTCTTACAGCAGGACCAAAAAGCAGCGCCAAGACGATAAACCCGATGAGGTACCAGTAGCTGGGTAGCTGCAGCGCGAGGGCCGCGGCAATACCGGGTGTAAACACGAGATGAATCAGAATCCACCACCGGTCGCATCGCAGAAGTCTTGCAACCAGCGCAGCAATAATGGCCTGGGCTACGACCGCGGCCCACAAGAGTGCGGGCCACCCAAATATGCTTAGTCGCAATGCAGCCAACACCACCAACAAAGCGCTGGCCTGCGCCAAGACCGCCTTCGATAAGACGCCCAGCTGTATCTTAGTCATCACGCCGGTTTGGCGTTAGCTTCTAACACTGGCAGCTGCCCGATATCGGGCAGATCATCTTGGCTCTTGCTGCCTTGCTTTAACTCGTAGGCCCAGGCCAGAATCTTTGCGATCGCCTCAAAGAGCTGTTCGGGCACCGGATCCCCAATCTCCAAGCGCGCATGCATAAGACGGGCAAGCGGGGGAATACGCGCAATCGGCACTGAGTGCTCTCGGGCGACATCTTGAATACGTAAGGCTAGCGCATCTAAGCCCTTCGCGACCACCACCGGCGCGGCCATGGTGGCCTGGTCATAGCGCAGAGCGATTGAGTAGTGATCTGGGTTAGCAACCACCACATCGGCGCGCTCAATCGCCGCCATCATTCGGCTCTGGGCAATCTGGCGTTGCCGCTGACGCAGCTTACTTTTTATCTCTGGCGAGCCCTCTGTGTCTTTCATTTCCTGTTTAACCTCTTCTTGGCTCATGCGCATCTGCCGAGAAAAGTTAAACTTCTGAAAGATCGCATCTCCAACTGCAATCAACACCAAGGGCGCCAAGAGAAGTAAGGCCCCATTGAAAATAAGATCGCTTGTGTTCACAATCGCAACGCTGAAATCCTGATGAATCAGCGTGGAGACATTACCCAAAAGCGCGATCAGGTAGGTCATGCCCACACCAAGTATCAAAAACGCCTTAAGAATCGTTTTAACGAGCTCAGCGGTAGTCGAGAGCGAGACAAGACGACCAAGGCCCTGGATCGGATCTAATCGACTCCAATTCATCTTGAATGCAAACACGGGCCGAAAGCCAGAGAGACTCAAGGGAGCGAATACACACACCAGTAACAAAGGGATGATTAAAAGGGCTAGTAGCCCAATAAGCCCAAGAAAAGAGCCGAATGTCCACTGGACCATACTATCCACCCAGCGATCAGGATCCGAAAAGCTCAGCCCCTCGCGCATCATGGCCACCATCTGTTGCACGAGCAGAGGCCCAGAGGTAAAGATAAATAAAAACGCCACCAGCAATAACACCAGGGTGGTTAGATCTCTTGAAGTGGCAAACTGACCTTCCTCGCGGGCCTTTTCAAGGCGCCGCGCGGTAGGTTCTAGGCTTTTATCTTCTTGCGACTGCTCTTCTGCCATGGTGGCAGTTTAACTTAGCCTTCGGGATTTTTCTTCAAAATATCATAGAGAAGGTCGCCCCGCTCTCGGTCAAGGGGGGTCATGATTTGGTTGACCCGTTGCGCCGCAATTTTCCCGGCCGTACTGCCAGCCATTCGGTACCAGGCATAGGCACGCGGGAGATCCTGAGGAACGCCAGAACCTAACTCGTAGAGCATTGCCAACTTATAGCAACCGATTCCATCCCCAGCGAGGGCAGCGCGTCGATACCAGGTAAACGCAAGAATTAGGTTCTTTTCCGCGTTAACACCATTTTCAAACCGCCCACCAATCTCGACCATGGCAGTCACGTTGCCATTATTTGCTGCAGTTAACATCCACTGCCCTCCGCGCAGAGGGTCCACCTTGGTGCCGATACCCTGCAAATACATGAGAGCAACTTCATACTGGGCACGCGTATCACCGGCGTCAGCAAGGCGCTCCAGAATTGCAAGCGCCTCGGTAAACTGACCCACCTCGTACGCGCGACGCGCCGTATGATAGTCCGAGCAGCCCGCGATCATCACAGCGAAAGCTGCGACCGATAAGCGCTTCCAGATTCCTGATGACACGGTCTACTTCTTTGCCGGCGTCGGTAACGGTGCAGGCGCAGGTGCAGGTGCAGGAGCGGGCGACGATGCGGAGGCTGGTGCAGCAGGCTGCCCCTTTCCGCCTTTAAGCGGCGGTGGTGGTGGTGGCGGTGGTGGTACTGGCGGCACCGCCGGCTCTGCCGCCGGAGCCTGTTCCTGCACAGCTGGCGCAGCCGCTGGAGGCGGTGGCGCCTCACGGTAACTAGCGCCAAGATCTCCGCCCAAGGCGCGCGCAAAGCCCCCGAGATAACGACGACCAAGATCAGGGTAGTAAGGGGCCTGGGGAAGATAACCCTTGGAGCGCATGCAGGCACTCTTATTCTGAGACTCTTCACATGCGGCGACCGCGCCTAAACGACCCACCTCAAACTGCTCGCCCAGAAAGAACCCCAAGGCCAGAATGAATAAGGGAATCAATCCGAATAGAAGAACGTTTTTTATGATGGAAACAATTTTTGAAATGATAGGTGCCATAAAACTTATCCTTTTTATTTGCTCGGCGTGGAGGGGGTCAACGGCCTCCAAGGGTTTGGGGGTTGTTGGTTAAATAATCGGGCGTGAACTTCCACAACCATGGGGTCATTATGACTTCCATGACGCAGCATCTCCCCGTAGGCCTTCATCGAGAGATCACGCTTGCCGCCGCTAAAGTATTCGCGTGCTGCACAGTAATAGAACACAAGTGCATCTGGATTGCGACTACTGAGTTTCTCGTACGCGAGAATATCTCCCATCAACATGCAGGACTCCGGGCGCTGGTCATATGCAGCAGGCATCAAAAGGGACTTGGCACGTTGGAGTTCTTTGTCGGAGAGCGCAATAAATCGGCGGCCCGCCTCACGATATTTATAATCCTGGTGGTTTGAGTAGATAAGAAACTCTTGATCAAACCCTTGGGCGGCCTCGAATGCAATTCGCCCTGCGAAGAAAGCCGCATCGTGGTTGCCGCGTGTAGCCCAGGCTTCAATACCCCGCTGAATCTTTAGCGCAGTCTCTGCATGACGCAGATAATCCCCTTCATCGCTAATACAGGCTGCACTCCGAATACAAATTTCACCTTTCGCAGCGAGCCCTTTCTGGGCAATAAACTGCCGGTACCAGTAGGCGAAATGCTCCTCCCGGGGCGTCTCGGTCTCCCCTAAGGCGAGTGGCTTTGAGGCGCCAGATTGCGGGGCCGATTGCGGAGCCGCCGGCTTCGCTGCAATGGCGACCGTCGAGCCGAGCATCACCAACACGGTGCAGGCCTGCAAGACATGAGCTGCGGTGCGCATCATCATTGTTAACTTAGCGGTTCGGAGTGCCAGCTGGTGGCGTCGGACCAAACTGTGGCCGCGGGGGTAATACCAGTACGGGGGAGCGGCCGCCTGGCTCTGGCTGGCTCTGCTGTGGGGCCGGGGCAGGCGCAGGCGAGCTCGGTGCCACGGCACGATTAGCTGCTGGTGCCACGGCATTCGGCGGCGGCGCTTTCGCGGGCGGCGCTTTAGCAGGCACTGCAGCGGGCGCAGCCGATGGCGGCAGAGAACCCGACTTAGAAGGCGGTGGCGCAACGGGGCGCTCTAGTCCCTTCGGTGCGGGAGATGGGCCCGTTGGTTTTGAGGTGGGGAGATCGCCAACCTTTGCGTTTTGCACCGTAATAGAAATTCGGCGGTTCAGAGGATCGTTAGGATTAGTAGGGTTCAGTCGAATGGTGTCGGCAAACCCCACCACCTGAGAGATTCGTTTTTCCTCCAGGCCGCCCATAACCAGTTCACGTCGCGCCGCATTCGCGCGCTCAGTGGACAGCTCCCAGTTGCTGTAACCAGCTGGCCCATTGCCATATTTCAATCCATCGGTATGGCCTTCAATACGAACCATATTCGGCATCTCTTTAATGGCCCCGCCAATTAGGCGCATTAGATTTCGGGCGTAAGTGGCCATCTCGACGCCCCCTACCGAGAACATGGGGCGTTTGCGATCGTCCACGATCTGAATACGCAGGCCCTCAGCAGAGACATCCATAAACACCTGATTACGGGTCTGAGATAATTCGGGGTCGGATAGTAAGGCCTGCTGAATCGTGCCCTTGGCCTCTTCATAGACCCAGAGGCGTTTACTCATGTAATCGTTGTCTTCCACACGAGAATCACTGATGCGCCGCTGCTCGGTATCCGCATCTGCCTTGGACTCGCTACCCATGGTGCGGAAAATCTGCGGCCCGCCGCCTTTGATGATGCTGTTTTGATCTCCAGACCCCTGACCACCTTCCAAGGTGAGCCGCAGGGGGTTCTGAAAATAAGCAGAGATACCCGCTAAGTCGCCACTCGTGGTGGAGCCCAAGACCCACATCAACAAAAAGAAGGCCATCATCGCCGTTACGAAGTCGGCGTATGCAATTTTCCACACACCACCGCCATGCCCGCCCACCACTTTCTTGACGCGCTTGACGATAATTGGTTCTGCAGCACCCTTCTCGGCCATTTGCTCTATCTCAGTTCGGTTTCAATTCAATCACAATTGTCTTGGATTACTTGCCCTTAACGGCCTTCGTTTCTTCATCTAACTCTTTAAAGCTTGGGCGCATATCGGAGAACAAGACCTTGCGACCAAATTCAATCGCTGCCTGCGGGGGAAATCCATTCAAACTCGCAAGCAATACGGCTTTGACCGACAAAAAGGCCTTCCCATCGACTTCTTCATTCTGCTCTAAGGCGCTCGCAATTGGGCCCGTGACAGAGTAGCTCATCAAAATTCCCAGGAAGGTTCCCACTAGCGCGGCACCAATCAGCTTGCCAAGCTCGGCAGGCGGAAGGCCGATCGAGCCCATCACCATCACCACCCCCATCACCGCCGCCACAATACCGAAGGCGGGAAAGGCGTCAGCCATCTTCGCGATCACGGTTACGGGTACGTGGGCCTCTTGGTGATGCGTCTCGAGTTCTTGTTCCATCAGTGCTTCAACCTGCTGAATATTGAGCGAGCCACCTAGCATCATGCGCAGGTAGTCACAGATAAACTCAGTGAGGTGATGATCTTTCGCAATACTTGGATACTTTTCAAACAATGGACTTGCCTCGGGCTCTTCAATATCGGCCTCTAGGGACATCAGACCATCTCGACGAATTTTCTGCAGAACCTCAAAAAGTAGGCATAACAAATCGAGACACTTACGCTTATTGGTGGACGGTGATTTAAACGCCCTGGGAAGAGCCGCCATCGTAGCCTTAAGGTTACGACCGGAGTTCCCTGCAATCAGGTAGCCCACTGCCAGACCCACAATACTGAGCACCTCCGTTGGCTGCCAGAGCACCGCAATATTTCCACCGTGAAGGGCATAGCCCAACAACGCACACCCTAGACCTACCACTACACCAATTAGCCATGTCATGTTTAGTTACCTCGTTTAAGAATTCGGATCGACCCCATCGCGCTAGCCTAACCGATTAAATAAGTTTGACGACTCGAGTCGAGAGAATATTGAGCGCGCCGCCTCTAATAAGGACTGGGCGCGGACTAGCCCAGCTGAGGCCTCAGCCACATCCGTATCCAACAGACGCCCTTTATGGGCCTCGAGTTCCGTCGCTTTTGTTTCTAGAGCTGCTTTGGCCAGATCATTTTGGGCGTCAATCGCCCCAGCCCGCATCCGGTATTGCATGATCTGGTCGGTGGATCGAATAAGACTGCTCTGCAAATCAATAAATTCGTCTTCCAAACTACCCTGATCGGCTGCACGCTCCAAAGACTCCACTAGAAGTCTTGCATTTTGCAGCACATTCTCAGATCGACGATCCGAGAACGAAACGGCGCTTCCAAATGCCTCCCGAAAACTAATGCCCTCCGGCACCCACACCCCCGGCTCGATCTCAATCTGTTTAACCGTATCCGTTACACGGAACGCAATCGTATCTGCAGGATTGAGGTCCGGGGTATACCAGGTCTCAGGGTCTGTTCCCTGCGCCTCTGCTGGATCTCCCCAAGACATTTGGGTGGGATCTCCTATCAGGGTGAGCTTCAGATCATAAAAGTATGCAGGAACCCGCTCATCTGTTCCAAAATCAAGGAGCAGCTGATTCGACGCTCCGGCTTCACCAACGCTGCTCCCCAAGGAGATAGTCCGAGAGAGTTCACCTTCAAACCATAACTCGGCCCCATAAACGCCTTCTCCATCCTGCGTAAGTCGAACCGAATAGTCCCCCGCGGAGTGGAGTCGAGATTCTGGATCAAGCGCTACCGTCACAGGCTCGGGCGTAAAGCGAATCTCAGTACCCTCCATGGGAAGTTCGTCGAGTGTGATATCCAAATTTAAAAAGGCATCTGGCTGTCGCGGATAGGTGTATTGATCAATAGCATTGCCATTTAGATCGGTCTCCACGTGTGTGAAGCGGCCATTGAGTTCCTGCGGGAAAGTCAATGTGTAGGGTGGGCCATCGGGAGCAATCTGGCCGACATAATAACTGTTTACCGTCCCATCGGGTCCACGGCCATCGATCTGGAGTCGCATCTCATAGATCGACTCCTCACCCTCTGCGAGAGGGGCAGCGGTCAAGACATACTCGCCACGCCGACGAAAAACTGCTTCATCACTAATTGTGGCCGTAAGTGTCCCTGCGCTAGGCTCATCGCCAAGTTCTGTGACAACCGTTTTCGGCACTGAGAGCGTCGCAGCAGTTGTGGTCCGCAATAAATAACGCTCATCGTTTGTATCCATGGCTACCGCAAGGTCTGCGAGGTGCTCGTATGCCTGACGGGCCTGCTGGGCAATGGCTGTTAAACCAGGCTTGCCAAGCGCTGGCCCACGGGCGCGAACCGCCATCTCCTGCATGCTCGACAAGACATCATGAATACTGCCCAATTGGGTATCGGCTAGGGCCATACGACTCGAGATGAAATCCTGGTTCTTTTTCAGCATTTCATAGCGCGATTTATCAAACTGGATCTCTACTCCGCGCGACATTGCGGTTGCATCTTGTGATGCACGCGAGAAACGATTTCCTGTAGAAATCTGCTGCTGATAACGCATCGTATCGGAGGCGTGCTTCATCATGGAATTTATTCCCGTACTCAGCACTTGATTGCTACTGACTCGCATCGCCCGCTACCCCCTAGAACATCGCTAGTAATGTGTCAAACATCTGATTACCCGTTTGGATAATCTTGCTCGAAGCCGCATACAGCTGCTGGAACTTCACCATATTGGCAGCTTCTTCATCGAGGTTCACCCCCGAGACAGACTCCCGTCGATCGTTGAGAACTTGCATAACAGATTTATTGGCTGCATCGTCGTTGAGCCATGTCGCAATTGAGTTGCCCACAGTCGCAATCACATCGGCAATCGGATCACTAAATTTAGAGCGCAACGCTTCAATCGCGTAGACCTCATCTGAATCAATAGCCCACTCATTCGCGTTATGTGGGGCTAATGAAATAATACTTCTCGACATCAATTGCGTAAGCCCCGGTGTGTAATCTGATTTTGCAGGATTCAACATGTCTCTCACGCGGAATACGTCTAACGCTGAGTTAATCTCAGGAACTTCTGATAAGAACGCATCCGTCGATGGGTTACTCACAATCTCGCCAGTGGGCACGCGAAATCCAAAAATTGGCGTAGGGCTAATATCGTTCACCGTCTTTACGAGGCTAATGGAGACCGCATCTAACCGGCGATTTAGGTCAGGCAGGAAATCGCGAATAACAGTCAGATAGGCCCCAACCTCACCCCCAGCAATCAGAGAGGTTGCGATAACCGGATTACTAACATTCTTAGATCGATCCTGATTTAACTGACCAAGCCCCTCTTCATAGCGCTCGAGGCTAAAGTGATTCTGAAAACTGTTGTACCGAATCTGAATCTGATCGACCGAGCCCTCAAGATTATCGTTCACAAAACTATTGGCAAAAATCCGCTCGACAAGGGGTATCCCGTCCAGGTAGTGAGAGGCTGTCGCGTCTGCATTAACCGTAGATTGACCTCCGATCAATTTCTGTAACCCCATGAGCAACCGATCTCGCTCATCAAGAAGGTCTGCGGACGGCGTGAAGTTCCCCTTCGATGTACCGTCCAATATTTTTTCGTTAATCATCGCCAGCTTTTCGGCGATTTGATTGGCTTCCGTAAGCTTTCCACGCAAGGCGAGACGAGAATCTTCCTCCACCTGTCGAATAGACTCAGCGGTACCGATAATGCGTTGTGTGACGACCTCGGCAGTATGGGTAAGATTCGTGCGGTAAGCAACGCTTTCTGGGCTTGCGACCATCTGACCGGCCGCATCAAAAAACTTGGAGATTGACGCCGCTAAAGAATTACTCTCATCAGCAATCACCACATCAAGGAGTTCGGTGGCCTGCACGAGCGTCTCCGAATATGCCGTCTTTCCTTGCTGCGTCAGCCGTTGCGATTCAAGTAAACGAGAGTAATCACGCGTAAACCCCTCGATCGAGAAGCTTGTCCCTCCAAGAACAGTTGAATTCGGTGCAAGTCCGTTGATGACCGCATTCGCATCGCGTCGGCTAAACCCTTCAACCGAGGCTCCAGCAACGTTTTGTGAGGTTACTAATAGCCCAGCCTGCGCAATCCGAAGGCCCGCCTGGGCGGTATTGATAATGGAGCTCATTTAACATTTCCTAACTCGGACGGTCCGCTCATTGATTGTGTCCACGACCTATTTTTAATCTGAGCCATCATTTGATTGACCATGGGTTCAGCCAGTCCAATACCGCCTTGCTTACTTACCAGAAAAGCGAGTTGATCGTTCACCATCTTGTCGTAACCCGCCATCGCGCCTTCGTTGGAATCTAGCATCGGCTTACGGGCAAGTTCGACCCATTGACGGACCATCACACTCTCGAATCCTCGCGCTGCATGCTCGAGTTGTGCGCGAGTATCTCCTTTGGCCTTCAGGCGCTCAGCCTGCGCCTGTTGGGCAGCGATATCCCAGGGGGAGATGGTCTGGATTGGCTTATTCATGAGGGCTCTATTTACGCGATATCAGGTGACTCAGATCACCTCAAGATCGGCCTGCAACGCGCCCGAGGCCTTCAAGGCTTGTAGGATTGCCATGAGATCAGCTGGCTTTGCGCCAAGAATATTAAGTGCGCGAACTACATCGTCGAGTGTCGCGCCTGGAGGCACCCTCACTAAGCCGCCTTCCACACCGCCTTGTTCAATCTGTACCTGTGCGTCATTTGTGACCGCGGTCTGACCACGGCTAAAGGGTTCTGGCTGGCTAACAGATGCCTCACTCTGAATTTTGACCGACAGGTTGCCATGGGCAACTGCCGAAGGGAGCAACTTCACTGCCTGGTTCATTACAACTGAACCCGTACGCGCATTGACGACCACTTTGGCACGATCGCCACCCCCGGTTACCGTAAGGTTTTCCAAGTCCGACATAAAGGCAATCCGCGTCAGCGGGTCCGTTGGTACAGCTACCCGCATGGTGCGCGCATCTTGAGGAAGGGCAACACCTGCACCAAAACGCTTGGCAATCGCCTCCGCAACGCGACGCATCAAAGAGTAGTCGCTCTGATAGAGATCAAGTTGAACGAACTCACCCACAGCCTGCGACGGTAAGGCCCTTTCAATAAGGCCGCCGCCCGTAATTCTGCCCACCGACAAGTGATTGACCGTGGCACTTGACCCGCCCGCAGACGCACCGGCACCGCCTACAAAAATGCTGCCTTGAGCGAGTGCGTAAATCTGGCCGTCTGCGCCCCGTAATGGGGTCATCAACAGCGTGCCGCCTCGTAGACTTTTCGCATTACCAATTGATGAAATTGTGAGGTCGATCTTCTGACCCGGGCGCGCTAGCGCAGGCAACTCCGAGGTCACCATGACCGCGGCAATATTTCGTGTCTGGGCTGAGACTCCTGGTGGTATGGCCACGCCTAGGGATTGCAACATCGCCAGGGTGCTTTGCAGTGTAAAGGGACTCTGCGTTGTCTGATCGCCAGAGCCGTCAAGGCCCACTACCAATCCGTAGCCAATCAACTGATTGGAGCGCTCGCCTGCCACCGCGGCAATTTCCTTGATACGTTGTTGAGCAGCTGCTTGCGACAAAAAAAGAAACTGCCCTGTCATCAACAGGGCTGTCAACACAAGAAGACTTGAGCGTTTGAAATTTATTAAGAGCTTATGCATTCGAGCATCCTTAGAATGGCGAGAGTTTCAACAGTACGCTGGTGAGCCAGCCCGGGGAGTTCGCATCATCACCAAAGCCGCGGCCACGGTACTCGAGCCTCAAATCCGCCATCTTGGAAGAAGTTACCGCATTTCGGACAAGATCTGAGGGATTGACGACACCGCTCACACGAATCACCTCCTCTTCAGAACTCACCGCAACCTGCTTCTCACCAGCAACCACTAGGTTGCCATTGGGTAGAACCTCTAAGACCGTGGCAGTAATTGTTCCGGTAAATGCATTCTGGGCGCTCGATGAGCCCTTGCCTTCAAACTCTAGGGTGCTATCTGCAGACAGGCCGTTTGCGGCATTACCTGCGGCGGTGGCGCGACTAGCCAAGCTGCGCGCAAGCCCTGCACCAGGAAGCCCCTTCACAACACCTGCTACGTTCGATAACGACGAGAGGTCAGCAGTGACATCTGCGGTAGCAGTCTTTTCTGCTGCAGCGTTGCTCGAACGGTTCGCGCTTGTCCGCTCGTTCAGAGTAATTGTTAGCGTATCGCCAACATTACGAGCACGAGGATCTTCGAAAAGAGGACGAAACTGCGAGGCGGCCGCCGCTGTTGCAGGAAACAGACTGCCTGCATTTGATGGTTGGGCATTCACTGCAGCCGGCCGAGTAGTTGTAGTTCCTTTGACTAATGGCTCTTTATCAGCAGTTGCACAACCAACTAACATCGCCGTTGCCAGAGACATCAGGAGAATAATTCCTAAATTCTTAAGGATCATGATTGTTATACCTGAGAGAGGCGGGCGAGCATGTCGTCAGATGCAGTGATCGCACGCGTGTTCACCTCGTAGGCCCGCTGAGCAACAATCAGGCTCACGAGCTCCTCGGCTAGGTTTACGTTAGATGCTTCAACAAAGTTCTGCTTTAAGGAACCAATTCCATTAGTTCCAGGCGCACCCTGTTGCGGGTTACCGGAAGCTGCAGTCTCAAGGTATAGATTTCCACCGATGGAGGTTAAACCTGCGGGATTCGCAAACGTCGCAAGCTGAATCTCACCCGCATTCTGCGATGCGGTCTGGCCTTGGCTCGTGTAGGTCACTACACCGCTCTCAGAAATGGCAATCGATGTCGCCTCGACTGGAACCGTAATTCCAGGCGCAATGGTGTAACCCCCCTGGGTCACAATCTGCCCCGTAGAGCTACGGGTTAGATTTCCGTCTCGGGTGTAGGCAACCGTGCCATCGGGCAGGTTGACTTGAAAAAAACCATTGCCGTAAATGGCGACATCTAACGGATTTTCCGTTCGATTCAATGCGCCCTGAATGTGAATGCGTTCCGTCGCTGCGACTCGGGCGCCCGCACCCACTTGCAGGCCAGATGGTGATTGCGCATCCCCCGTAGTCGGACCGCCTGGCTGCCGGATGGTCTGATAAATCAGATCTTCAAACATTGGCTTCACGCGCTTATAGCCCGTGGTCGTGCCGTTGGCGAGGTTATTCGAAATGGTATCGAGATGTGTCTGCTGAACGTCAAGCCCAGTTTTGGCAATCCAGAGTGATCGAATCATGATGCGTTTCCTTTAGGGTCAGCCGTTATTAAAAGTTTGATGCCGTCATTAACATATTGGACTGCCGTGCGTTTTGCTCCGCAGTCGTAATCATTTTCATATTGAGTTCAAACATGCGCTGCTGGTTAATCATCTGAACCATTGATGCTGCCGTACTCACATTGCTGGTCTCGTAAGACCCCTGAACTACCCTCACCGATGGGTCTGGTTGGGCGGGTGGCTGGTCCTTGGGTAGCTCAAAAAGGCCATCCTCCGCACGCACCAGATCCCGTATATTTGGGTTAACCAACTTAATCTGACCTATCTGATTAAGCGTCTGTTCTCCATTTTCACGAACCCATACCGTTCCATCTCGGTTCATCTCGAGCTCGGCACCTGTGGGCACAATGACATTACCGCTATCACCGACTACCGCAATGTCACGCCCGATCTTTAATATGCCCGTTTCGTCACGGAAAAAGCGGCCGTTGCGCGTGTAGGCTTCGCTGCCATCGGCACGGCGAACAGCAAAAAATCCGCCCCCTTGGATCGCGAAATCGAAGGGGTTGTCTGTCGTCTCGATTGGGCCCGGATTGAACATCGCGGTCGGCGTGGAATCCACAACGAACGCTCGCGAATCAGCCTGTTCCCCCTCGAGGGGAACCGCCCGAAACGCGGTGACCATCTCGCGAAAGCCCGGTGTGTGCACATTGGCCATGTTGTGGGCAGTATTGCCCAGCTGGCCCATCGTGTGCTTTGCACCGGTCATCGCCGTATAAGCGATACGGTCTATCATGAGATTAGTCCCTTATCCCAAGACATCACTGATTAGCCGCCCGTCATCCGGATAGTGGCCTGTAAGGTGTCATCGTAAGCACGGACCGACTGCGAATTTGCCGAGTACATCCGCTGCATCTGCATGAGCTTTACTAACTCATTGGTCAGATCAACGTTAGATGCCTCAACTGCACTCGCTCGGATCTCGCCAAGACCCTTGGATCCAGGCTTCCCAACGATATAGCCCTCAATTCCGGGATTCTCTTGGGCCTTGGCCATAAACACGTTACCGCCAACCGCCACTAAATCGTTCACAGCATTGAATTGCACTAAGGCTAACTGTCCAGAAATATATTGACGACCGTCGCCATAAGAGCCAATCACTCGGCCTTCCTTGTCTATCGAGACGGAATTAATCATCGCGACAGAACTTCCATCCTGCTTCGCTAGATCGACCGAGAACGGTGTAGCGTAGTTACGCGTCTTGGTAAGATCGAGATCAAAGGTGAGCGCATGCTGGTTAATTGGATCAGCAGTACCGCTAGTGGAGATTTGGGCGTTCAGAGTAACTTTAGAGCTAAATGCCGGGTCGCCGCTCTCGCCGTCGTAGACGAGGTTATCGATATTCTTACCGCCCCAGAACGACATAATCGCTACCGGATTGTATTCACTATCGATTGTCGGATCCAGATTAGATGGATTTCCAGAATTAAAGTTCTGGTCAATATTATTAAAATACTGGTTATCTAGCTGGCCATACACCTCGTACTGAGTAGTCGTCGCATGAAAAGTCTGTGAGCGTGTGTTATCAAACAAATCACCCTTCATGACCATCTGTGAGCCATCCTGAGCCGTCATCGTGTAGGACACAGGGTTATAAAAATACAGTGCCTCTGCACCCGTCAGAACAGTACCATCGTCAGGCGGCGGGTCAAGTGTAAGACTATTATTTGTGCGGTCAATCGAAACAATTCGTGCACCCGTATTCGAATAGTCAGTACCGTCAAAGGCCCAAACATACTGCCCGACTTGGATATCCATATTGAGATCGTCGCCAGCGGCAAACTCGAGCAAACCAGTGGTTTCATCAAAATCTGTTGGCTCTGACTGCTGAACAGCGCCCACATTGAAAAACTCGACTTTATCGCCCGCCTCAAAAGAGTTTGTGGGGATACCACTTAAGGTTACAAACGGAGCATCAGCATCGGAATCATCGATCTCGGTGACGACCATGCCGGTGTCACGTCCATTTACGACTACCCTTGCGTAAGCGCTGATACCACTAACGCTATCAACGTAGAAATCTTGTAGAGATCCGCCTTCAGCATCTCCAACAAACGCCTCGCTCAGATTTGTACCTAGGTTGGCTCCCGTTAGGAACTTGATTCCGGCGGACGTATCCTCAGTCAAAAAAACCTTCGCAACATCTGTGCTGCTGTTTTGGTGCGCCACTTCGCTCGGGGGATAGGAGAAGCGTGTGGAGTCAACATCATAGGTAATTTCGAGTTCTTTGTCCTGTACACGACGGTAATACAAGGTTAAGGAATGCTCACCACCATTATCTTCCCGGCTAAACACAGTCTGCGAGACTTTATGGTGATACGTTGAAGGTACCAGTGGGTTAAACGCTACGCCACCGGAGGTCAAAAATGCATTGGTGCGAGCATCTAACGTGACCGAGATTTCTGATTCGGTTGTAGTCACCGGGGAGAGCTCGGTGGGGGGCATCGTGATTTTGTTTAAGGAGTCACCATCATCAATCGTGACGCCGTCGGTCGAGGTATAGCCAGTTAGATACATGCCGTTTTCGTTAACAATGTAGTTCTGCCCTGCAGGACTCTGCTCGGCTGAGACCGCGAACTGTCCGTTACGGCTATAGAAAATTTCCTTGGGATTTGTGCTGGAGGCCAGCTGGAACATTCCGCTCGCGCCCGTAATCGCCATATCTAAGGTATTGGCAGAATCTTGTACGCTACCCATGTTAAATAGGCGGCGAATGTTCTGCTGCAGTGTGCCCTGGCCTGCACGCGCAGGATCCATTGGGTTCAGTGCCTTAAAGAACTGATCCTGGAACATGAACTCGCCCGCTTTGTAACCCACAGTGGCGGCGTTCGCGATATTCGTTGAAATTACATCAATTGCGGTGCTGTTTGCACGCAATCCGGAGATACCGATACCAAAGTTACTCATGCCTGACTCCTTCTTTCCTGAAATTCCTAGTTAAATAAAAGTTAAAAACGGTTTGTAGATTTGTTACTGCAATACCCATTGCTTTACATCTGCAGGCTTGACCGTTCGGCCATCTGCCAAGGAGAGCTTCATATCACTACCATCACGCGCTACCGCTGTAACTATCGATGCCACCATCGTCTGGCCAACAACCGACTTATCAGCATTCGCTCCACTAATTTGCAGGAAGTAATTTCCGGCCTGCAATGGCTGGCCATAGGAATCCAGGCCATCCCAATAGAAGTTACTCAGGCCAGCCGGTGAGGACCCCAATTTGCGGTTCAGGACCTGGCTGCCGGTACTGTCAGTAATTTTGATGGTGGTCTCTGCAACAGGCGACTCGAAGTTTGTCCCGACGACCACACCATTAGCGCCATCAAAGTTAATCTTATTGCTTGACACCATGGCCGAGCGGCCAACCGTAGAGGCCTGCGTCATGAAGTCAGACATCTGCATCTGCGATACGAGTGATTGCAGATTTTTATTCATGCTGTTGATGCCATCAACCATGTTGAGCTGCGCTAACTGAGATGTCATTTCAGCACTCTCTAAGGGATTCATGGGATCCTGATTCCGCAGCTGCACGGTGAGCATTTTTAGAAAATTCTGTTGGAGCTCCTGAGTTGACTGGCCATTAACGGTCTTTGCTGTCGTGGTGGTCGACGGCTCATAGAACTTGAGTCCAGTGATATTGAGATCTTGAAGAGTCGTAGCCATGGCGATGTTCTCAGTGCGGTGATTTAATTAGATAAGGGCTATTTGCCCATCGATAGAGTGCGGGTGATAAGCAATCGTGTATTGCTCATTAATTCAATATTCATTTGGTATGAGCGGGATGCAGAGATCATGTTCACCATCTCTTCCACCGGGTTTACATTGGGCATCTCGATATACCCTTGGCCATCGGCGCGGGGATGGCCTGGCTTATATTCTTTTCTGAGCGGTGCATCGTTTTCCACGATGTTGGCCACTTCCACACCGGCTCCCGGCGTACCTTGAATGGGGGTTGTACGAAATACGACCTGTCGGCCACGGTAGGGGCGGCCATCGGGCCCTTCTAAGGTTTCCACGTTCGCAATATTCGAGGCCGTGGTGTTCAAACGAATTGACTGCGCCACTAGACCGGTAGAGCCAATTTCAAATGCGCGCATGAGACTCATGTGTCAGCTCTCTCTGTCGTTACCCGGGTTGACCCGTGATCGCCTGAATGCGGCTTTTAATACTCGAGCCAAAGAACTCAATAGCGGCCTGGAGCATCATGGTGTTCTGAGCAAAGTGGGCGCGCTCGGTATCGGGATCGACCGTGTTGCCATCGAGTGCGGGCTGAAGTGGCGTGCGATAGAGCATATTCGGTGAATCCCACTCTGCGCCCGGCTCGCTGGCCAGGTGGGCATTAGCGGTTCGAGCCACCTCAAGCCGTGGATTCACCTCAAAGCCCATTAAACGCTGCTGCATCAGATCAGCAAACTGAACGTCGCGGGCTTTGTAATGAGGAGTGTCGGCATTCGCCAAATTCGATGCCAGGATCTCCTGACGATAGGCGCGCGTAACCAACGCCTTTTCGTGGAAAGCCAGTGAGTCATATTGCGGCATCAGTTTCATGCACACTCCCTTGCAAGTTTTGGGCCAACTCTCCATGCGGAGGAATTGGATTCACCAGCAACTAAGCAAGTAATGTGCCAAAACAAATAAAGTCATTAAAAATCAATGACTTGTGAAAATACAACAGCCCTAATAAGGGAAAAAAGCGGATCCGGAGTTTAGGCCAGATCCGCGGCTCGGCAAAAAGTACCGAGCCTGAGAGGAAAGTTATTCCGCTAACCGCCGCGTTTTATACAGAAGGCCTATTGCGCGGGGGCGGGGGCCGGAGCCAGTGTCTGGCCAGAAGTCGAGGAAACCGGCATTGCCCCCCGAGATTCTTTAATCAGCCGGCTGCTGGATGCCTGCAGGGGTCGGGAATTGTTGGGATAAAGCCTCGCAAAGATGCCGATCTGCTCGGCCGATACCGCAACCGGATTTTTCAGCACATACCATGTGACACCCTCGGTACAAGGCGGTGTGGTTAACGACCCCATATAGGTGTAGTAGGCCTGGTCCTTGGGGAGGGCGTCTGCAATGTTGAGCATGACATCGGGCGGCGCCACAGGCTCATTACGAACGAGCGGGATGTGGTTCCAGATCTGCTGAATGAAAGGATTCTCCGAACCAGACGGCACCAGCAATACGGACACGGCTGCGAGCCTGCCCTGCATATCGCGCAGATGCAGCTGCATACTCATGCCAAACGACTTGCCATTGATGCGCTCCTCGGCAGGGTGACGAAATTCAATATGGGTCAGCCTGTGGTAATGCCCCATCACGCTTACGGCTCCTCCCTCGAGGTAATGGACTTCGATGGTCTTGCCTGAATCCACCAGCCTGAATTTGGAGGGCTTGAAATCAAATCTAATCGCGGGCAGATCAACCCCAACCCCATCCCGAATATCAATTGGGGACTGAAAGCGACCTTTTTCACAAGCCGCGTAACTCGGATGGAGTTTTCCCCACATTGCGGGACCACGATCCCCATCGTAGGCCCACTCAACGGGCGTTACCGGTTTAGGCATGCTGGGCAGCTTTGGCTCAGGCTTAGCAGGAGTCACCTCTGACGATTTGCTACCCAGCGTTACCGGCGTCTGTTGGGGCTCGCTTGGCCGGGAAGCCTGTGGCCGGGCGGCGGGCTTGGCTGCCGCCGCGGCGGCGCCATCACCAGCGGTGTTGGCTTGCGCACCTGGCGCAGTAGCAGGTGGCGTATCAGCATTACGAATCACTAACTCGCCTTGCCCCTGCATTCGATCTCGAATCGCTTGGCGTATCGCCTCATCACCCTTGGCGGGCGCGGCACCTGCACCTGCCGCCTGTTGGGCAAGCTTATTGACTGGTGCACTGTTAATCGTTACCTGTGGCCTACCCGACTCTTGGGAGGCGGGAATTGGCGTGACTTGTACACCAGGTTTTGGCAGCGGCTGGGGTTCCTGCGCAATGGCAGATGCAGCCGATAGGCTAACCATGCCTGCAAGGCCAACCGCTATCAGTGTTCTCGGGGTATTTCGCATAACTGTTCTTCCTCTCGCACAGAAAAACGGCTTTTAGACGCCCGACGTTTAGTTCTGCAATCCCTGCCGAATTAAGAAAAATGGCATTTCCATAATACGACCCACGAACTCGGGCATATCGGGCAAGAGGATGATCAGCACTAGAAATGCAAGCGGTACCGTAATTGCAAAGCCCACCGAGAAGAGATTGAACTGCGGACTCGTGCGCGCAAGGATTGCCTGCATGACATAAAAAAGGAGATACACCACAATCGATGGCAGCGCTAGCACGAGGCCAAGCTGAAACGATCGAGAAATTAAGCCGGTCACGGCCGGTAATGCCCAGACTGTTGGCCACTGACCAAAGGGAAGGGTTTTAAAACTCGTGATGATGACCTCCATTAAGGCGAGGTGTACATTCATCACGAAGGCAAGCGCAATTGCAGTGAAGCCCAGAAACTCTCCCATGAGGCCGGAAGCAATGTTTGGATCCCGCGTATAGCCTGTTGCGAAACTTAGGCCTGTTTGAATCGAGAGGACCTCGGCCGCTACCTCGACGGCCATGAGACCCAGTCGGATCACAAAACCAACGAACACCCCGATCAAGAGCTCGATCGCTGCCCCCATAAAGGTGGGGGGCGTAATCCCGAAAACCTTCACCTGATCAACCACGCCAGGCAGGATTGCCGTCGCAATCATGAGTGTCACCATGAGCCGCAGGCGCATCGGAAAGGCCCGAAAAGCAAACATTGGCGCAGACAAAAACATTCCAAATATGCGCAGGGAGACGAACATAAGCCCAGTCGCCCACTGCATAAACAAATCGGCCGGAATCGATAACACCGAGGCTCTCTTTGTCGCGTTACTGCATTAGGCTCGGAATACGAAGAATAATCTCCCGAACGTAATCCGAAAAAAGAGCCAAGAGACTCGGGCCTGCCATCAAGATGACCACAGCGAGTACGATGATTTTAGGAACAAAGGCAACGGTGGTTTCGTTTAGTTGGGTTGCGGCCTGCAAAATGCTGATGATCAATCCCACGATCAATAGCCCGAGCAGGATTGGGCCACTCAGAAAGAGCGCCATCCATAGCGCCTGGAATACCAGTTCAATAACGAGCGAGGCTTCCACGCTAGCTGCCCATCCGGAAACTCTCAACGAGGGATGCCGCCAGAATCCCCCATCCGTCTGCCATCACAAAGATTAAGAGTTTTAGCGGCAGGGAGAACATCATCGGTGAGACCATGACCATCCCCAAGGACGTCAGAATACTGGCGACCGCAAAATCAATCGCAATAAAGGGCAGAAAGATCATAAATCCGATAATGAAACCCGTCTTGATTTCGGAGATGGCGAATGCGGGCATCAAGACCATCATGGGGATATCGTCTCGGGTCTGAATAGGCTGGCCATAGAGCTTTGCAAACAAGGCCAGATCATCTTGGCGGGTCTGCTTGAGCATAAACGCCTTTAGGGGCTTAGTACCAATCTCAATGGCCTGATCAAATGAAATTTTCTTCTGGGTATAGGGGATGTAGGCTTTGTCATAGATTGGATCAAGTACACCGGGCTTCATAATGAAGAGCGTTAGAAATAATGCCAATCCCACCAGCACCAGATTCGGTGGCATGGTGGTGAGACCCAAGGCCTGGCGGAGCAGGGAGAACACAATCAAGATGCGTGTGAAGCTCGTCATGAGCATCAATACAGCAGGCAGAAATGTCAGTGCAGTTAAAACAATGATTGTTTGTACTGGCACTGAATAGGTATTGCCGCTCACGGTGACCAGAGGCAATGACTGGGCATAGGCCCCTGCCCCGAGTGTGAGGGCCCCAAGCGCAGTTAAGACTAAGACAAGCCG
>Ga0247843_1002612_pt1 | contig 32093 bp, 12 predicted proteins | sample LaCruzMarch2017__FD_192420 | JGI IMG/M metagenome (GOLD analysis project Ga0247843, IMG submission 192420) | Freshwater microbial communities from meromictic Lake La Cruz, Castile-La Mancha, Spain - LaCruzMarch2017_8m | ecosystem: Environmental > Aquatic > Freshwater > Lake | place: Spain... | reverse complement strand
TAGAACTTCCAGCCGGATCGCACATGCGAGACGAGCAAAAATGTCGAGCCTACAGCGAGGCTCAAAGAAACAAACATGTCCCCGCCGGTTCAAAAGTGAACTGAGACGGAACAAAAGTGGAAAAGTGCATTTGGCACGAAAATCACACTTGACCCGCTTTTTGGTGGGGGCTCGGAGGAGGCCGGAGCGTAGCGCAGGCCGGGGGAGAGACCCCGCCAAAAAGCGAGCGAAAATCGGGATCCCCAAGCGGCCCAGAGTCGTGTCCATTTCACTGATGAAAAGCGCCAACTCCTCCAAGTAGGCAAAACCCGCCTCTAACAACTTCGCACCCGCTGGCTCCGAGACCGCAAGGCATTCCACATCCACCGCAGCGGCGGCGACCAGCGCGGCTCCTAGCCCGAGCCCGCCATCGCCTTCCTGCGGGAATTCGTCCCGCTCCAAACCCCCTGCAACTTCCAACTCGTCGCCGACAAACTCCTGCGCCTCCACGACCTCAAACGCGCCCGCTCCAGCGTCGAGGCCCACATCAAAATCCACCTACCCAGCCTCATCCCCCCGCCCCCGAAAAAACCACGCACCTACCGCCGATTCCGCCGCGCCCGCTTCGGCGAAGTCTTCCAGCACGACAGATTCATCCACCCATGGTGGACCGCCTCCGAAAAACAAACCCTCCTCCTCACCCTCGACGAGCACTCCAGCCTCAACATCGCGGCCGCTTCGGCACTTTCCAAAAACGCCTCGTGATGATCGTCGATGGAGCCAGTTCCCACATTTCTAAAGAGCTCAAAATCCCTGAAAACATCCGTCTCCACCGCCTTCCGCTCTACTCGCCGGAACTCAATCCAGTGGAACACCTCTGGGATGAAATCCGGGAGAATCCTTCCCCAACCGCGTTTTCTCCGAAATGAAAGCCGTCATTGCGCAACTCGCAAACGACCTTCCCGCCCTGGCTTCAGACACAGCTCGAGTGAAAAGCATCACCGCATGGCCGTGAGTTATTAAAATGAACTTGAAAGAAATCTAGAATTAGCGGGTTTTGCAAAAAGCGCCTTCATTTTGAATTTCTTGATGAACTCTAGACTCCATTTTTTGGCCGTAATTTTAGGAATGATCTGCCGGATTGAAGATGTTTGGTTCTAGACTGGGCGGCGGCGAGGAGTCCGATAGTGGCTAGAATCGCGGCGGTGGCCCAAGTTTCCGGCTCGGGAACAGGGATGATTTCGTTGGCGAACGATCCCTCACTTAGCTGGTAGGCTGTGCCCGCGAAGCTGCTGTTGTCGATTCCTCTATAGAAGCTGATCCGGCCGAGTTCGCTGGCCGAGAGCGTTTCATCAATATAGAATTGGTCGGTGTTGTTGCCGTCACCTCCCCCCCACAAGGTCGTCCCGGTCCAGTTGTAGATAGCAAGCGTGTTGGCAAGGCCCATCACCAAATCAGCGAAATGCAAAACCACACTGCCCTCTCCGAGGTCGATGATCGAATTTTCGCTCAGCGTGAGTATGTCTGCGGTGCCGTTGTAGGTGCCGCTGAAGACCAGACTGGCCGCCGTTCCGTTGCCGGAGGCCGTGCTGGCGAGGGTGAGGTTTTTTCCGTTGATGGCGTCATCCGCGCTGACGAGCAACGAGCCACCCTGGACCTCCACGACGGCATTGGCGCCGAGGGCATTGGCGTTGGCGGCTTCGAGGATTCCGGCATTGACGGTGGTGGTGCCGGTGTAGGTGTTCGAGCCGCTGAGGACGAGGGTGCCGGTGCCATTTTTGGTGACGCCGCCCGTGCCGCCAACCCCGCCGGAGAGTGTGAGCGTGTCTCCGGTTTCGACATCGAATGTGGCGTTGTGGACGGTGATGGTGCCGCTGAGTGTGGCGGATTCCGTGGCGGCGACATTGTAGATGCTCATGGCGTTCGAGAGCGTGCCAGTGGTGGAGATTCGCAGGAGGGAGGAACCGTTCGCCTGGGTGATCGCTCCGGTTCCCGCGCCAGAGGCGTTGCCGATGGTGAGCGTGCCGGTGTTGAGGGTGGTGCCGCCCTCGTAGGTGTTGGCTCCCGATAGGATCAGGGTGCCAGAGCCGTTTTTGACCACAAGGCCGGTGCCCCCGATGACGGCGTTGAAATTGGTTCCCTGCGCGAGGGTGTCGCTGCGATTGAAAACGAGGGCGCCGTTGTTGGTGATCGCGCTGCTGGTGGAGAGGGCGCCGCTGGTGCCGCCGTTGCCGAGTTGGAGCGTGCCGGCGTTGATGGTGGTGGCTCCCGTGGAGGTGTTATTGCCCAGGAGGACGAGTGTGCCCGCGCCTTGCTTGATGATGGAGCCTGAGGATGTGAAGGCGCTCGAGAAGGTCGTGGTGTTATGGACTTCGAGCGTGCGGGACGCATTGTTAAGCGACACATTCGAAGCATGCGTGAAGGTCAGGTTTCCCGTTCCCCCTGCGGCTTGGCCGAAGGTGCCGGACCACGAGGAGCCGCCGATTCCCGCGAGGGCATTGGAGATCGTGCGGTCGGTAGCATCGGTGCTTGCAAGCGTGAAGATGGAGGTCACACCGCTGGTGCCGAGACGGAGAGTGCTGGTGCCGAGGGCGGAATTGTTGCCGAGGAGAAGGGTGCCCGCGTTCAGGGCGGTGGTGCCGCTGTAGGTATTGGCGACGCTCAGGGTGAGCGAGCCAGCGCCGTTTTTGGTGAGCCCGCCTGTGCCGGAGAGGATGCCATTGTAAGCTGTGTTGGCGTTGTTGGCCCCCACGCTGATTGTGTTGGATCCGATGTCGAGGGCGTCGGCGCCGAGGAGACCGCCCAAGAGATAGGTGTTGGTGCCCGCGACGGTGAAGGTGACGGCTTGCGAACCGGAGGTGCCTGTGTCGAGTGTGGTGTTCTGTAGGGCGTTGACATTGCCGAGTGCCAGCGTGCCGGCACTTGCCGTGGTGGTGCCGCTGTAAGTGTTCGCTCCACTCAGAACGAGGGTTCCGGCTCCCGATTTGGTGAGGCCGAATGGGGAACCGGAGATGGCTCCGCCGACGGTGAGGTTACCTGCGGTGACCGTGACGGTGCGCGTGGCGTTCATTGTGACGGCACCGCTGCCGAGGTTGAGGTCGTTCGATCCGGCGAAGGCGAAATTGCCGTTCCAGTTTTGGGCGTTGTTTGTGGAGAGGGATTTGGCCGAGCCGCTGGTGCTGTCGAGGGTGCCGCCTTGAATGAGGAAGGTGCCTGTGCCTATGGCGGAATCGTTGTTCAGGTGCAGGCTTCCGGCCACGAGCGTGGTGGTGCCGCTGTATGTGTTCGCTCCGGAGAGGCGGAAGGTGCCGCTGCCGTTGACGGTGAGGGCGACGAGGCCGCTGCCGTTGTTGGCGATGATGCCCGAGAAGGTGGTGTCGCCCGAGGGAAGCACGGAGAGGGTCTCCGTGCCGGCGGTGGGAGAGGTCGTGATGTTGCCGGAACCGGAGAGGCTGGCGAGCGAGAGGCCGAAACCGCCGAGGTTGAGAGTGCCAGCGCCCGCGATGCTGACGGCGGAGTTTTGCTTGATGGCGTCCGCGATTCCCAAAATGATCGAGCCGCCTTGGATGCTGGTGGCCCCGGTGTAGGTGCTCGTTCGGACCAGGGTCAGGGCGCTGCTGCCGTTCTTGGTGAGGCCCACGGTGCCGCTGCCATCCTCGATGACGCCACGGAACGAGGTGTCGTCGGCACCATCCACGGTGAGAACCACCGAGCCTGCTGCAGACGAGGTTACGGTAGCTGTGCGGTCGGAGCCAAGGGATGCCGTGGCCAGGGAGGCAATGGTTTGATTGAAGCCGGCAAGGTTGAGGACGGCGGTGCCGGTGTTGTTCGAGTTCACAACGAGGGCGGAGGAGGAGGAGAGAGAATTGTTGGCTCCGAGGGCCAGGGTGCTGATGGCTGCGGTGCCGGCGATGTTGGTCGCGCCCGTGTAGGTGTTCGAACCGGAGAGAGTGAGGGTGCCGGAGCCTCGCTTGGTGAGTCCGCCGGTGCCGGTGATGTTTCCGGAGAAGAGCGTGCTCGTGTTCAGGGTGCCCGTTGTGAGGGTGAAGGAGCCGAGATCGATGGTGCCCGCGCCTTCGATGGAACCCACGCCCTCGACGCCGCCGAGCAGGAATGTTGCGCCGCTGGAAACCACGATGCCGGAGCTGTCGCTCATTCGTTCGTTGCTGGAGGTGGCGAGGGTGCCGGAGGAGATGGTGGTGGTGCCGGTGTAAACGGTCGCTCCCGAGAGCGTGAGGGTTCCGGAACCGAGCTTGGTGAGCGATCCGTTGCCGGCGGCGGTGCTGCCGGAGATGGTGAGATTGCTGCCGGATTCGGTGACGCTGATCGCACTCGTGGTGCCGTTCGTGAGCGTGAAGCTGCGATCTGTGGAAGCGGTGGCCCCGGTGTAGGCGAGCGTGCCGCCGCTGAGGACGAGATTGCCGACGGCGTTGCTGGAATTTCCCAAGCCGCTGGCCGTGCCGCCGTTCGCCACGGTGGAGATGCTGAGCGTGCCGGCATTCACCGTGGTGGCGCCGGAGTAGGTGTTAGCACCGGTGAGAACGAGGGTGCCGACTCCGGCCTTGGTGAGGCCGAATGGGGAACCGGAAATGACGCCGCCGACGGTGAGGTTGCCTGCGGTGACGGTGACGGTGCGCGTGGCGTTCATGGCGACGGCTCCGGTGCCGAGATTCAGGTCTTTGGAGCCGAGGAATTCAAAATTGCCGTTCCAGCTTTGGGCATTGTTGTTCGAGAGGGTGATGGCACCGGCAGATGTATTGTCCAGGGTGCCGCTGAGGATGGTGAGGGTGCCGGAACCGGGGGCTGTGGCGTGGTTGAGGTTGATCTGGCCGAGGGTGAGCGTGGTGCCGCCGGAGTAGGTGTTCGCGCCGGAAAGGGTGACGGTGCCAGAGGTGGTTTTGTTCGCGGAGCCGACTCCAGCGAGGATGGCCGTGGCTGTGCCGCTCTGCAGGGCGTAGGAGGAACCGGTCAATAGGCCAGTGGTGCCGGTGATGTTGCCGTCGGCGAGTGTGACGGCACCGACTGTATCGCTGTTGCCTCCGATGGAGAGGGCGCCGCCGTTGATGGTGACGGCTCCGGAGTTTGAAAGGGTGTCGGTGGCATGGCCGAGGACAATCGTTCCGTTGTTCAGGGTCGTGGCGGCATAGGAGTTTGTGGCGTTCAAAGTAAGGGTGCCCGCGCCCTCCTTGGTGAGATTGCCCGTGTTGCTGGCGATGGACCAGTTGACGAGCATGTTTGCCCCCGATCCGATGTCGAAAGATCGCGTGGCACCGTTCAGGCCCAACTGGCCGCGGCCACCTCCACTGTTTGTGAAAGTCATGTTGGAATTGGCATTCAGCACCACATTGCCGCCGAGGCGCAGTTGATCGAAGGACGAGGTGCTGCCTGACGAAATGTCGAATGTCACATTTCCCAATGTCAGAAGCCCTCCGGTCGTGATTCTCGATGCTGTCGCACTCGTCAGGTTCACATTCCCCCCCGTGAACGAGGAAGCCGCAAGCAGGGTTAGTGTCGCACCGGCCCGACGGAGAGTGCCACCCGTCATAGTGAAGGAGTTGACGGTTTCCGCCTGAGCCCCAAAATCCACTGTCCCGCTGGAGAGGGTCACATTCGAGGCGTCCGCGATTTGATTGGCGGCGGAAAGAGTGAGGTTGCCACCATTGACCGTGATATCGCCTCTAATCGTGAGGTTGCTCGCGGCGGCATTGTTGAGGGTGAGGGTGCCGGCGCCGACGGTGGTGGTGCCGGTGAAGCTGTTGTTTCCGGTGAGGTTGAGGATGCCGTTGCCGGACTTCGTGAGGCCGCCCGTGCCGGTGATGTTGCCCGAGAAGGTATCTGTGGCGGTGTTGAAGTTGGTGAGTGTGGCGGAGCCGAGGTTGACGACGCCTGTTCCTGCGAGGGCGGCGGACTGGTTGTTGTTGGCGAGATTGAGGGTGCTGTTGACCGTGACGAGTTGGTTGTTGAGTTGGTTCGCGGCGGTGGCGTTGACGGTGGCTCCGGAGTTGATGCGGAGCTGCCCGCCAATGGCTGCGGTGTCGGCGCTTTTGCTCAGAATAAGGCGGCTGGAATTTTCCACTGTGGTCACGCCGGAGAAGGTATTCGCCCCGCTGCCGTTGTAGGTCACGGTGAGGCCTTGGTTTTTGATGTTGTAGGTGCCGGTGCCGGAAATGACACCGGTGATGTTGAGCGAACTTGCTCCGTAGCTGTTGAGGGTTTGGCCGTTCATTCGCAGGGCGCCGAGGGTGAGGGTGCCGCCCACGGCGTTGATTTCCGCGGTGTCTCCCAGTTGGGTCTCGCAAAGGATCGTGAGTGCGCCACCGCCGGAGATCGTTTCCATTTTGCTGAAGAGTTCGATGCCGGTGCCGCCGCTCTCGGTCTGGACAGTGTAGGTGCGGCCTGTCGAATTCGCGGCGGTGTAAAGGCTGTTTATCTTGAACCAGCCGCTTGTGAAGCCGGAGTTGATGTAGGTGGTCTGCCCGCCGGTATTCTCGAAGTAGGCGATCGCTCCGCCGCCGCTGGTCATCGAACCAACATCGCCGCTCGACGCCGCGCTATACCACTGCGCAGTGGCCCAGTCCCAGCGGCCGTTGCCCGCGCTATCCTTCCAGTAATAGGTGGATATCTGGGCTTGGCTGCAGGGAAGTATGGCCCAAACAAATGCAAGCGTGGCCGCAGCGGGGCGCAGGGCCAGGCGGAAAGCGACAAGGGAACGGGGATGTATGGAGGTCAATCGGAAGAGGGGGATGGGGGACATTTCGAATTGTGCGGGGTTGGTTGGAGGAGCGAGAGACTTCTGCCTTGTAGAACTTTTTCCAAAGCCTCCCGGGTATCAACGATCCGGGGCGGCACACTTGTGCGGCGGGCAGGACGGCTGTTTTTTTTGCAGAAGCTCGCACATGTGTGCGGTTGTGCTGGGATGGGATTTGAGTAGGTTCGTAGAAACTCTCATTCCCCTCCCCTCCCCCGATATGCCCACCCCTAAAAAGAATCCACCTGCACGAGTCACGCTCAAGGAGGTCGCCAAAGCCGCTGGTGTGGTGCACACGACGGTCTCGCGCGCGCTGAGAAACGCTCCGGGAGTGTCGGCGGCCACGCGAGAGCGGGTGCGGGTGGTGGCGGAGCGCCTGGGTTACCGTCCGGATCCGATGCTGGTCGCACTGGCGAGCTATCGGCGGAATTTCGAGCGCCCGGCCTACCAGTCAACGCTGGGGTGGTTGACAAATTTTCCCGAGGAGCACGGGTGGCGCTACCGGCAGATCATGTCGGAGTATCTCGCGGGAGCGAAGGCACGGGCGGAGAAGTTGGGGTTCGGAATTGATGTGGTGTGGGCTCGCAGCCTTGCGGCGTCCCCGCGGAAGGCTGCGGACACCTTGCTGGCGCGTGGAATCCGGGGGTTGCTTCTGCCACCGCAACCGGAGGCGCGGACCCACATTTCCCTGCCGTGGGAGGAATTCGTGGCGGTGGCGTTCGGGTTCAGCCTCACCCGACCGCCGCTCCACTCGGTCTCGAATTTTCAATTCGGTTCGATGGTAAAACTGGTGCGCCAATTGCATGGAATGGGCTTCCAGAGGCCGGCGCTGGTGTGTGCGCGAAGGTCCGACGAGAGGCTGAATTTCGCGTGGTCGGCGGGGTTCCGGGCAGCGGCGGAGGCGGCGGGGGTGTTCCGGCGGGATTTGTTACACCTGCCTACCAAGCTGGAGGAGGGCCCGTTTTTGAAATGGTTCGGGAAGGCAGCGCCGGATGTGCTGGTGGTGGACGCGCAAATCCGCAAACCGAACGACCTGGAGAGGCCGGATCAGAACTTGGTGTATTGTTGGCTTTTGAAGCAGGGGGTTTCCATCCCCGGCGAGACAAGCCTGGCTGTGTTGGCCTTGCCGAAAGGGGAGAAAAACTTCGGCGGGATTTCTGAGAACGGCGAGGCGATCGGCGCTGCGGCCGTGGACTTGCTCACCGCGAGTCTGCAACGCGGCGACCTGGGTCTTCCGGCTATCCCGAAGCGTGTGATGATCGAGGGCAACTACCGCCCGGGCCCTTCGCTCAGGTCGCCGAGGGGGGCGCGGAACAAAGAATAGGGAAGCCGCGCCGCCGAGGGAGGCCGTGCATTATCGGGCGGGCATGCCTTTGAGATGCTGGTCGAAGAAGCCGATGACTTTCGGGCGGAGGTCGATGTGGTCTTCCAAGTGGAAGGTGTGTGGGCCGTCCTTCACAACAACCAATTCATGCGGTGCGCCGACTTCGAGAAGCTTTTTGGCCAAGATTTCGCTCTGGTCGAGCTTCACCACATCGTCCGCATCGCCGTGGATGAGCAGGAGCGGCGGGGAGGCCTTGTGAACATAGGTCGTGGGGGAGGCCTTGATATAAAGTTCCGGAGCTTCTTCGCGCGAGACACCACCGAACATTTTCATGTCGTGATAGGTCATGAGGTTCACTGCGCCATAGAGATCGATCGCACAATTTACCTTGGTGGATTGGTTGGCATGGGGGCCTTCGGTGGGCTCGAAGCCGTCCTTGGGCTGCGTGAGGGCGAGCATGGCGGCGAGGTTGCCGCCGGCTGACCCGCCGATGACGCCGATACGGTCGGGGTCGATCCCGAGGCGTTCGGCATTGCCGCGGAGCCACTGCACGGAGGTCTTCGCGTCGAGAACGCTGCGAGGCCAGGTAACCTGCCCCTGCGTTTTGCGGAGCTTGTAGTTGATGCTCATGCCGACATAGCCATTGCGGGCGAGATTGGTGCCGATGTTGATCTCGCGGCGTTTTGCCTTGTCGCCATCATTGAACCCTCCGCCGTGGATAATGATCACGGCGGGGAGTTTTTGCCCGGCGGTCACATTTTCGGGAAAATAGAGGTCGGCTTTTTCCTTGCGGGGTTTGCCCTCAAGGGGCGGAAGGAACTCGACATTCTGCTCGAGGCGCACGCCGGGGATCGGGGCAAGGGGCGTGGGGGCCGGTTTGGGTTTTTTGGGTTTGGAAGGAGCCTGCACACTCGGCGGGGTTTCAGGGTCTTCCTCGTCGTCATTGGCCCGGGCGCCGGGAGCAATGGCTGCGAGAAGCATGCACGCCAGGGTGCCGATGGACAAAAGTTGAGAAGGGTAAAAAAGGAGATTGTTCATGATTTGGTAGAAAAATTTATCTCAGGGCTGCTTTTGCGGAGTTGCGGGCGAGGCGGCGGCGGATGAGGACAACCGCCCCGAGGCCGAGCAGCAACAAGGCGTAGGTGGAAGGCTCGGGAACCATGCTGAGCGTGCCGGTGGTGTTGTCGAAGATGAGGTTGGAGTCGCCGCTGTAGGTCCACAGCGAATCCGACAGGGTGAACGAGCCGCTGTAGCTGCCCGTGGCGGCGACGCTGGCGAAATTTCCCGAGACGGGGCCTGCTCCGGTGAAGAGGTCGATCGACTCGCCCAGTGCCAGCGTGGAGGCGAACTGGAGCGTGAGCGTTCCGTTACCATTGAGGTCAATAGTGCCCGAGGATTGCAGGGTATCGAACGCTCCTGCCGTGGTGCCATTGATCGAGAGGGAGATGGCCGCGCCGCTGCTCAGGCTGAGCGAGGCGACTTGGAGGGCTCCCAGATTGCTTGTGGAACGGCGAATGGTGCCCGTGGCTCCGATGGTGACGTTGCTGTTCAAGAGGCTGCCGTTGAGTTGGAGAATTCCGGCTTGGATGGTGGTCGCGCCGGAGTAGGTGTTGGCCCCGTTAAGGGTCAGGCTGCGGGAAGTGCTGGAGGTGGCGAGGAGCAGTCCGCCGTTGGAGATGACGCCATTCAAGGTGGCACTGTTTTCCAAGGTGATCGTGCGAGTGGCTCCGCCAAGGTTAACGGTCCCGTTGAGCGTGGTATTGAGGGCCGCGCCGCCGAGGGTGAAGTTGCCGCCGATATTCAAAGCGTTGGCGAGGATTCTGGCTGATGTCACCGAGGCGAGGGCACCACCGTTGATGGTGACAGTGCCAGTGCCGAGGGCGGAGTTGCTGGCAAGTTCGATGGTTCCGGAGTTGAGAGAGGTTCCTCCGGAGTATGTATTGGCGCCCAGGCGGAGAGACCCTGCACCGGTCTTGACAAGTGCCACGGTGCCGACTCCATCGGAGAGCGTCCCCGCGTAGGTTGAGTTCGCGGAGTTATTGATCGTCAGGGTGGAAGTGGTCGCGGCAAGGGCGTTCGTGATGGATCCGCCACTGGAGCCTGCGAGGGACCCCACGGTGAGGCTGTTCCCGTTCAAATCCAGCGTTCCGGCGGCTCCGACCGTGAGAGAACCGGAGGCGGAACCCAGGGCGGAGGCACTTCCGGCGCGGAGGGTGCCTCCGTTGATGGAGGTGCCGCCTTCGTAGGTGTTCGCACCGCTGAGGGTCAGGGTGCGGGCCGAAGTGTCGGCTTCAAGGGTGATGCCGCCGTTGGAAACCGTATTCGAAAGCGTGGCGGAATTTTGGGCGACGGTGATGGATCGGATGGCACCGCCCAGATCGACGGTTCCGTTGAGGGTGATAGATTGGCCGAGGCCGCCGAACGAAAAGTTGCCACCGACTGCCACTGCGTTGTTGAGGGTGCGAGCGGAATTGGCGGAGGAAATTGCGCCGCCATTGATCGTGAGCGTGCCGTTGCCAAGGGCGGTGGCCGAGGCTATGCCGAGGACCCCAGCCGAGAGGGTTGTGCCTCCGGTGTAGGTGTTCGCCGATCCCAGAATCCATGAGCCGGCATCTTGTTTTGAAACGGCTAGCACACTCGTGCCTGCGGTTTCATCGATCACGCCATTCACCAGATTGTTTCCAGTGTTTGAACCCCGAAGGACGAGTGTCGAGGAGGAGCCCGAATCGTTTCGGATCGATCCAATGGTCAGATTCGCGCTCGATGCGGAGGCGTCGTTCAGGAAAGTGTAGTTGTTCTCGCCCGAGATTCCCGCGCCCAGTCGAAAATACGCGCTTCCCAAGTTCTGACTGGCGGCAACATCGGCGGTCATCTGGGTGGACAAACCACGCGTCAGGAAAAAGCGGACCGAACTGCTTGAGGTGGAGATGCTGTAGGCGCCGACGCTGGCGGTGTCGAAGAGAAACCCTCCGAGATTTCTACTGCTCGCGAGGTTGATTGTCTGGTTCGTGGACGCGGAATTGAAGGTTGCGATGTCAGTATTATTACCTGTGAGGGGGGTGGTAACGCCCGGTGCAGCACCGCCTACCCAGTTGGAGCCGGTTGCAAAATTTCCGGTTCCGGCCGTGGAACTCCAGGTAGCATCCGCCGCGGTGGCAACTTGCGACGATGCAATCGCTCCTGTCGCAAGGAGTCCTGCAAATGCGAGATGGCGGGCTAGTTTGAACTGCCAGAGGGGATTCAGGGGGAGGGTGGGGTTTTTCATAGGTTGGAGAGATTAAACTCGTCTCACAATCGGGAAGAATACTTTCGTGACAAGGGGGGGGTGCCGCACACTTGTGCGTCGAGTTTGTCTCCGCACAAGTGTGCGTCTGGCGGCCGACAAGTCAGTTTGCGGAGCTGCCCACGACGGCCCTATCTAGGGACATGGGCAACCACTCCAGCACAAACCATCACTCAGACTCCCGATCCGCCGTAAACGACCGCCAGGCGTGGGTGGATGGGATTTTCTCCGGACTCTCGCCGCAGCAGAAAATCGGGCAGTTGATGGTCTTCGCGCACTACGGGTCATTCATCACCCCCGATGTGCGGAACCTGATCGCGCACCATCACATTGGGGGATTCCGCATCAGTCAGAAATTTCCACCGGGCTCGGCGGAGCACCGCGCTGTGCTGCGCCCCATCGCCTTCGGCGTGGACGAGCAGGCAGGGACCGGGGAAAAGCTTCCGCCGAATGCGGAGTATTTGCGTCGGTCCGCACATGGTCCGGCCACGGACTGCTTCGACCGCGGCAACATCCCCGCGATCGCGTGTGGCGCCGGGGATTTTGCCACCGCTCTCAACGAGCTACGGGACCTCTCGTTGGCATCGGGCAATCCAGCGGGCCTGCATTTCGCCTTTGATCACGAGGGGGAGTTCGGGGATTTTTGCTTCCAGACAACGCGAAATTTTCCGAATCCGCTGGGTCTCTACGCGGGCGGCGATCCGCGTCTGGCCTACGAGGTTGGGCTGGCCATAGGCATCCAGGCGCGCGCGTTGGGGGCGAATTTCATCCACTCGCCGGTGCTGGATGTGGCGTGCAATCCCGCCAATCCGGAAGTCGGCACCCGAGCGTTCGGAGCAACGGCGGACGCGGTGACCCTCTTCGGTTTGCAAAACTACCGGGGCCTACGCGAGGCCGGGTTGGTGGCGGCGGCAAAGCATTTTCCGGGACGTGGCGATTCGATTTCCGATGCCCATTTCGGTCTGCCGGTGGTGACAGCGAGCCGCAGGGAGATGATGGATGTCCACCTTGCCCCCTATCGCGCATTGATCGAAGACGGTCTGTCTTCCGTGATGGCCGCCTTTTCGGCCTACCCCAATCTGGAACCCTCCGGCGCACGGGACATTCCTGCCGCCACCTCGAAGCACATCATCACGGGATTGCTGCGCGAGAAAATGGGATTCGATGGGGTGATCACAACGGACAACTGCCAAATGGGTGGCCTTCTTGAGTGCTACGAGATCGGCGATGCGGCGGTGCGATGCTTGCAGGCCGGATGCGATCTGGTGCTCTTCCGCGCCTACACGCCGGCCAGGTTACGTGTCGTCAAGGCCGTGGAAAACGCATTGGCCGACGGCACCTACAGTGAGAATGATTTCAACCGCTCCGTGAAGCGTATCCTTGCGATGCGTTACGAAATGGGGCTCAACAAGGGGGGCGGCAAGGTGCCGGTGGAGCGGGCTGTGGAGATTTTTAACGATCCCGGAGTGGTCGAAACAGCGAAGCGGGCGGCGGAAAAAACCGTGACAGTGCTGCGCGACGGAGCCGGTCTTCTTCCGCTCAAGTCCGTGCACAAGATTCTTCTCGTCGAGCAGGCCCACGCCCTGCACCTCTTTCAGAATAGCCCCTACTGCCATCCTGGCGTGCTTTGGAAATACCTCAGCGCCCTTTCTGAAAATGTGGCTGTGGTGCTTGTGCGAGAGCAACCGACGGAGGACGACAAGGAGACCGTCCGGCAGCGAATGGCGGAAGCCGATGTTGTTGTTGCGACGAGTTACTACAACTACCGAGGGGGCGCCCCGATGGAGCCTTTTCTGCGGGAACTGCACGATAGCGCGAAGCCCCTTGTTGTTGTCACCAACAACCCCTTCGCCGCGTTTGGCGCGCCCTCATGGGCCGAGACGGTGGTGGTGAATTTCGGAATCTCCTCCGGCGAGGGTAACGAGGTGACAGCCCGGGTTCTAATGGGTCTTGCGGAAGCGCAAGGACTGCTCAATTTGAGGCTGGAATGACAATCGGAACCACAGCGACGGCAGTGGCAAGGGCCTTTACGCTGGTCGAACTCCTCGTGGTGGTGGCCATCATTGGCCTGTTGGCGGCAATCGGGTTTTCCGCGGTGTCGGGTATGCGCAGCGTGGCAAGCAAGACCGCCTCGGTTGCAAATCTCAAAAATCTCTCCACAGCGATCTACTCCTTTGCTGCCGATAACAACGGCACGCTGCCCAAGGCCACGAATACCGCCATTTCTCCAAACGCCGATGGAAACTCCGCGAGCCATCTTCAAGTCCAACTCATCAATTATCTCGTGAAGGACCGCCCATCGGGAACCAAGTGGACGCTGTTTGTGAAGGCGCTGTCCTACCCTGCTTGGCTGGCCTTCAACAAAGGCACCAACGACAACAAGTGTCCCGCTTACATCATCTGCAAGGACTACCTTTTTCCCGATGGGGGAGGCGGATTTATTCCTTTCGGAACCTCAAGCAAGAACGCAATGAACTTGGCCCAGCTCCAAGCTTCGCTGGAGCGATTCAAAGGGCAAACCAACCAACCCTACGCCGTCATTGAGGTGGACCAGAAACTCTACGAGTCGGCCACATGGGGAAACCCGGGTTGGAAAAACAATATCTCCAGCAACGCCCTCCACGGCAGTGCCCGCAATGTCCTCTATTTTGACGGCAGTGTGCGGGCCGTTCCGGTGGATCAGAAACCCTACCCGTGGTGATCCGGAGCGCATGATGAAAGCGGCTTCATTTCTGTTGTGCTCGCTTCTTGTATTCACCGCGAACTCGCTTCGCGCGGGCACTCTCACGGTCGAAAACACACCAACCGGCCAAACGCCACAGCTCCTCGGCTACAACCTCGCCCACTTTTTCCCCGGTGGAAACGCGCCGATGTGGTTTCGCTACTCAGGAGTCAACGGCGCGAGGTTGTTCATGAGCCCGAATTCATTCGGCGAGAGTGTTTCCAACGACGATCTCGCCCCGTGGGGCGATGGCGTGGACTCGCTGTCCGCATTCGAGTTGCGACGCATGGCGTTGCGGGCGTCGCAAGCTGCGACGGGAATCTCCGGAAACGGCCCCTACATCAATTGGACGCACTTCTCGCATCGATACACCCTCAACCTCTCCACCGGCAGAACCTCGAACCAGGTCGTCCCCGCCACGGCGCTCGCGAAGTTGCGTGAGATGGGCATCGACATTCTCGTCAACATCACCGCCGCGCCAAATTCCCTGCCGATCCAGAGCCCATCGGACTGGTCGGGCAAGTGGGAGCTTTGGCAGCATTTCTACGCGCAGGCCTACTACCTCGCTGCGAACCACGATGTGTGCCGCTTTCAAATCTACAACGAGCCTGACATGCCCGATAGCGGACTTCCCGGCAATGGCCATTTAACCGCGACCGGCGACTATGTGATGCGGCTCCAACTCGCCTCCGATGCCATCCAGTGCGCGGTTGCCGATGTGAATTCCCATCTTGGAAAAACCCTCGCCGCCCGCGTGCTCGGCCCCGTCACCGTGCATGGCCACGAAGCCTACCAACCCGAGGGCGGGGAGAAACCCGGGTGGGGAAAAATCACGGTCGCCGCGCGCAGGAGCGGCTATGCCGACGGACACTCGACCTGGCCCGCCATCCTGCATCAATACGACTTCCACAAATACGGAGGCACCTTCTCGAGTTATTCAGCGACCGTCGGAAACATCCGGGACTTCATCGCCGCCGACACACCCGGCGAGGCACCGCTTCCCATCAGCGTATCCGAGTTCAACACCAACACCGGCGCGGTTTTTGAGACGCTCGCCGAGACCCTCGACAGCCCCTCGAAGTTCATGTTTTTCGGCGCAATGTCGGCACGCCTCATCCGCTCCGAAGCACGGGAACTCTACTGCTTCAAATTCGGCCAAACACCCCGCTCCGGCACCAACGCCGCCAACGAGACCGTGGCGAAAAACGGAATGCTTTTCACGGACAACTGGACCGCCCCCTACAATGTCGGCGGCTCCACCAAGGCCGCCGAGGTCTGGCGTTTCGGCTCGAAGGGTTTCAAAAATGCGCGCCCGCTCCTCGCGTTCACGAAGTCCGAGGACGCCACGCTCGATCCCCTCGAAGTCATCGTCTCCTATGATCCCGTTGCCCAGCGTTACCACATTCTCAGCACGAATTCGGGCAATGCCTACGCGGACCTTTCTGTGGATGCGAGTCGATGGGAAATTCCCGCCGGAGGCCGGTTCACACTCGAAGAGTTGAGTGAATCCCGCCACGGGAGCATCCGGACCTTTGGCACGATCGACGCAGAGGGCTTCCTCGCCGATCCGCTTGGGAACCGCACCGCCAGCCAGCCTGCGAATTCCACCTGGCTTTTCACCGTGCCCGCCCAAGCACCCGCCTCCCAAACCACGCTTCTCGCCTCCGCCGATGCTACGGTCGCTGACGGTTCGCTTGCCAACAGCGCCAATGGTAGCTCCCACATCCTGAGAGTGGCCAACACCGCCTCGGTGAACGCCACCGGACGCACCGCCGCGCTGCTCCGCTTTCAACTGCCCGGAAACATCTCCGTTTCAAAAATCCAAACAGCCGTCCTCTCCATTCAAGGCTCTGTTCCTGCTGGAAAAACTGCCGGCCGCGCTTCTGTCCATGGCCTGCCGAACAGCTCCACAGGTTGGACCGAAACAAGCGTCACCTGGCGCACCGCTCCAAATCTCGCCGACGGCAATCCCGGTGGCCCCTCCATCTCGAACAATTTCGTCGAGGGCGGCGATGCGACGAACCTCGCTTCCGGCGCCGCCGCATTTCTGTGCGGGCATCTGCAAGTCGAACCCGGCGCTCCTGCGGCCCTGCAAGTGGATGTCACCGATTTTCTCAAATCCCAATCCGACACCACTCGTGAAGCGGTCTTCCTGCTCGCGCGGGAGAACCGGCATTATGGCGATCCGGTGGATGCCGAGGCGCTCGATATCTCCTCGCGCGAGGCGGGAGGTGGCAATGCACCGCAACTCGTGATCGTGCTGAAAAACGATTCCAACTCCTCGCCTCCAACGATCGGCTCCATTTCAAGCCAAGTTCTCCACAAGAATGTCGTTTCCGATCCACTTTCATTCACCGTCGCCGATCACGAGACAGCCCCCGCTTCGTTGATTGTCACAGCCCGCTCCTCGGACCCTGCGCTCGTTCCCGAGGCGGGCCTCGTCATTTCCGGACTTGGAAGCAACCGCTCGCTCGCCATCACTCCCGCTCCGAACCAGACGGGCACAGCCACCATCACTCTTCAAGTCTCCGACGGGACATATGTTGCCTCCACATCGTTTCCGGTCTCCGTGGTCGAAACCTCCGCGCTTCCCTTGGCCCGCGAGGCCACCGTGGAAAGCGACGTTAACGCCGGAGCCGATATCAACGAGGCCGCGCTGGGGTATGTGAGCACCAAGCACGGCCTCACCGGTCCGCGCCGGAAAGCCTACTACCAGTTCGATGTCGGCGATCTCCAGATCGACTCCTCCGGGTCAGCCACATTCACAGTCGGCTTTGTTTCCTCGAATCAACAGCGCGTCCAACTCTGGGCTTTGAACGACGCCTATTCCCACTTCGCTTCCACTGCGACTTGGAACACCGCCCAGGCCAACGATACCGCTAGCAACGACCTTCTCACCGCTGGAAACCTTACAGCCACCCCGATCGGCCCGAGTGTTCTGCTCAAACCCACCTCGGATCTTCTTCCTCAGAGTTTCTCCATTCCGGGAATCGCCGGGTTCGCGAAGCAAGGCCGGGTGACGCTTGTGTTGGCGGGCGTGGACGATCCTTCGAACCACAGCGGCGGTGCGAGATATTCCCGGGACAGCGCAAGCCTGAGGGTTCCTCTTCAAACCGGAACCCCACAGAGCATTTCCTTTCCCGGGATATCCCCGAGGATTTACGGAGCGGGCACCTTCACGCTCAATGCCAGCGCCTCGTCCGGCCTCCCCGTCTCCTACACGAGTTCGAACACCTCGGTGGCGAGGGTGTCGGGCGCCACCGTCACCATTCTTGCTCCCGGGACTACCACCCTCGTCGCAGATCAACTCGGAAACTCGACCACCGCCGTGGCCGCATCCGTTTCCCGAACGCTTGTCGTCGCTCCGAAACCGCTCACTCTTTCGTTCCCCAGGGTCGCGAGAAAAACCTACAACCGCGGCACCGCCGCCGTGATCACAGGCAACCTCAGCGGTCTCGTTCCCGGTGACACCGTCACTCTTCTCGGCTCGGGAAATTTCACCTCGCCGGATCCGCGCACCGGCATTCCCGTCACGGCATCGATCGGCCTCCTGGGGGCCGATGCCCGCAAATACTCGATCCTCCAACCCGTCGGCCTCGCCGGAACCATCATTCCGAAGACACTTTCGATCACTGGACTTTCCGGGAACAGCAAGGTTTATGACGGAACTCCGGCCGCCACCGTTTCGGGCACGCCGGTGGTGAACGGCCTGCTTTCAGGCGATTCCGTTTCACTCGGCGGTTCCCCTGTTTTCCTATTCACGGACTTCGGGGTTGGAAGCGTGAAGCCCATCACAGCCTCTGGATTAGCGATCTCCGGCCCTCAAGCCGCGAACTACGCGCTCCAGCAACCTCGCGGTTTAACAGGAAACATCCTCGCAGCCGGAGCGCCACCGATTGCCACTCCGGCCACCGTCACCGGGACCTTCAATGCTCCGCTCGCCTTCCAAACCGGCTTCGTGGGCAGCCCTACCTCGTTCGCCGTTTCATCCGGCACATTGCCTGCCGGGCTGATCCTGAACTCCGGCACGGGAATGATTTCAGGAATGCCTGCGGCTGCAGGGCTCTCCAACGCGACCATCACGGCCTCGAACGCCGCAGGCTCGGGATCCGCGCTCCTGGTCTTCAACATCGCCAAAACCACTCAAACGATTTCCGGTCTGCCACCGTCCTTCCAGACAGCGATGGGCGGAGGCAATCTCACGCTCTCCGCCTCGGCGAGTTCGAGACTCCCCGTTGTCTATGTCAGTTCCAACACAAGCGTGGCTTTGGTTTCCGGATCGGTGGTTTCGATTTTGTCGGCAGGCAACACCACGATCACGGCGGTTCAACCGGGCAACGCGAACTGGATTCGGGCGACCCCGGTTTCCCAAGCGCTCAGCGTGGCCAAGGGAAATCAAACGATCTCATTCGCCGCGATTGCACCCGTTGATTTCGGCGCCGCGCCATTCGCCATCCGTGCCCTGGCGACCTCGCGGCTTCGAATGACCTTCACAAGTTCCAATCCTTCCGTGGCCACCGTGGCCGGAAACATGCTGACCGTGACCGGTGTCGGATCCACCATCATCACAGCCTCCCAAGCGGGGAACACCTCCTACAACGCCGCACTGCCCGTCGCACAACCACTCGTCGTCAACAAACGCCGCCAGACGGTTTCCTTGAGTGCGATTCCGGCAAAGCTCACAACCGATGCGCCGTTCACTGTGTCCGCCACAGTTACCTCGGGGCTGCCCGTCGCCCTCACCAGCTCAAACACAAGCGTGGCCACTGTCTCGGGAAATCTCGTCACTATCGCCGGGGCGGGATTCACGGTCCTCACCGCATCGCAACACGGCGACTCCCAAACCCTCGAAGCCCCCGCCGTGCTGCGCACGCTGACGGTGAGGATACCGCTTCCGGGAGTCGTGACCGGCAACGCCACCTCCCCCATCCTGACAGGCGCGATCCTGTCGGGAGAGGTCTCCTCGCTGGGAACATCGAACCTCACCGAGCGTGGGTTTTTTGTCAGCCGGGCGGATGGTTTTGCGAACGGGATCGGCACCAAGATTGCGCTCTCCGGGAACTTCGGAGTCGGTTCCTTCACCGCTAACGCGAGCCGCCTGACGGCCAACACCACCTACTACTTCAAGGCTTACGCAGTGGGTGTCGGCGGGACCGCCTATGGGCTGCAACAATCGTTTTTCACGAATCCAGATGGCGCTCCGCCGATCCTCCTCAAATCGCTCCACGAGGGCAACGCCACGGTCGCCTTGCGATGGAACTTCTCTGGCAACGCCACAAGCTACGATGTGGAGGCCTCGCTCTCTGCAAATATGGCCAACTCCTCAATCACAAGAGGTGGCAATGAAACAACCTCCTCATTCGCTCTCGGTAATAACACGGTGAATTTCTTCCGGGTGCGGGCCGTTCGCGGCGCGACACTCGGGCCATGGTCGGCGAGTCAGGCCATCCAAGTTTTGACACTGCCGCCATCGGCCATCCGCTATGCCGGGCTTGCGTTGAATCCCGGCAACTTCACAGTCGCGGGAATCTTTGGTGCCAGCAATGAAGCGGGATTGCGAGTAGGGACCACAGCCGGAAACGCAACGCAGATTCAACTCCTCGATTCAAGCGGCCACGCCACACAGGCGATCTTCTTCGACTCGTCGAAAAACGGATGGACGCAGGGGAGTAACAATGCGGCTGGAGCAACACCGATTCCGCGCGGTCGTGGCTTCATCCTGCAAAACACATCCGATTCGCAGTCCAACCAAATCATTCTCTCCGGCGTGCCGTTTGCGGCAGGAGGGAATATCACGCTCATACCAAACGGCGCAGGCAGGAATTCGCTTTTTGCGATGGCGAGGTCCAACCCAACGGGGCTCTCCACCCTCAATCTCGCTCCGGGAACAGGAATAGGGTCGTTCCTTGCGGGAACCAGTCTCACCGTCTCCGACTCCTTGCAGGTCATCGATGCTGGCGGAGCGAGGACGCTTTGGTATCACTGCACCGAGTTGAGGTGGTATGTAAACGGTGCGCCGTCCCTTTGGGATCCGATGATTCCTGCAGGCTCGGGACTTCTCTTCTTGCAGGCACCAGGCTCAAGCTGGTCGACATGGAGAATACCCGGGGAGTAGCGGGCCGGCGTTTCCAAGTTTTTGCCAGGGCGTTCCTGGCACTTCAATGGATTGGTGATTTCTCAGGGCACCATGGCCCGAACCCGTAGGAAACCACGCGGTCCGCTCATTGGTGTGACAACATCCACTTGCTCGTAGTCCGCGGGAAGGCCCACAGGTTGGGGATCTCGCACATTCGGCGAGAGCAGGGTTCCCGTTGAGAAATCCTGTGAGAGGTCGGAAATCAAACGGACTTCATAGCTGGCATCGTTCGCATTTTTTCGACGCAGGAAGGAATAGGTGATCTTGGCACCCGATGCTGACAGGCGCGTTCCGCCGGAGCCCGAGGCGAGCGGGTTTCCCCCGAATGCAAATTCATGGGCGTTTGTGTAGCCGTCGCCATCTGGATCCGCCGAGTGGTCCGAGATCGACGAGTCCGAGGCATTGGCGCCAAAGAACAGCATTTTCCATGACGCAATTCCGGCTGCAGGTAGTGAAACAGAAAGGTTGACCAGATCGCTTGTCGCAGTTGCCGAGGCATTCGTGGCGATGAGCGAGTAGAGGCCCGAGTCATCCACCTGGAGATTGAACAGAGCGAGCGAGGAGGAGGTTTTCCCCGCTAGGTTGAGACCGTCTTTTTGCCATTGGAATGAGGGAGAGGGAGAGCCTTCCGCTAGAGCGAAGAATGTTGTGTTTCCGCCAATGAAGGCTGTGACGGATTGGCTTGGTTGCACGATGAAAACGGGAATGGTGTTTACATCGAGAGTTCCGGCGGTGGAGGTTGAGTTGCCCGCTATGTTCGAAACGCGCACGGAGTAGGATCCCGCGTCGGTTGGCGCCACATGTTCAAAAATGAGAGCAGAGGCATTCGCGCCTTCGATTTCGGTTCCGTTTTTCAACCACTGAAACGAAGGCGATGGCGAGGCGGTGGCGTTGACCGAGAGAAGCACTGATTGGTTTGCGGATACGGTCTGCGAGAGCGGAGGTGAGAAAATAACAGGAGCAGTCGCTTGGGCGAACCGGCCGATGGATACATTATCGATGGCCATGGCAAGGGGTTGCTTGGCCGAGGAGGTGGCAACCTCCCATCGGACCCAGAACGAATCGCCCGACGCGATAGACAGTCCCGTGACAGTGGTTGATTTGTTGGCGCTGTAGGAGGAAGTGTTGCCATCAATCCGCGAGTAGGTTTTGCTGCGAAAAAAGACGGGGTTGTTGGTCGCGAATGTGGTCCATCCGGGCGAGCGGAGGCTTGCGGGGTTGACTGCGGCAGACAGCTTGAGCGTCGAGGAACTGTTGGCTGTTGTGGCGGCGGAGTATTGCTCAAGTGTGTAGTTCACGGTGAAGCCGTGCAGGGGCTTTCCCGTGTTGTTGCGGAGACGGACTCCGAAATAGACCTTGTTGTCGATATACGCGATTCCGCCGAGCGCCCGATCGGTGGAGGAACTGGCCGATCCCATTCCCGCGAGGCCGGATTCGGACCGTGGCGGAGGCTCGCTGGGATCGTTGTTGTTGACGGTGCGATAGCCCTCGAAAGGCGATCTGTTCTCATCGGTGGCCGCATACCAGCCTGGTTTGGAAACCGGGCCGGCCGAATCGAACCACCCCTCCCCGTTTGTCCACCCGTAGTAGGCGCTTCCTTGAATGGAGTAACTGGAGGACTTTCCGAGCGTGTTGAAATTTTCTGTGATCGTCGCATTGGTGGAGTTCACGGTGAGTTGTCCGGTGGCCAGAGTCGTGAGAGCAAGGGTGGCGGTGGATGAAGCCGTGCCGAGCGGATTCGTTGCGGTGATGGTGTAGTTCCCCTCCGACTCTGCTGTGGCGAGGAAGGAAAGGGATGGGGCCGAGGCACCGGCAATGGGTGCGCCGTTCTTCGTCCACGAGTAGGTCGGCGGCGGGGAGCCTGAAAATTCGGTGCTTAAGGTGACTTGTTCACCAACAGTGGCGAGGGCGTTGCCGAGGTGTTTGCGGCAGAGGGGTGAGGCATTGATGGCGACCGTGGCCGCCGCGCTGGGGGTGGTTCCATAGGCGTTTGTGACCTCGGCGGTGTATGCGCCGCTGTCAGCGGCGGTGACATTCGATAGGGTCAGGGACTGTGAATTGGCACCGGGTAGCGAGAGGCCGTCTTTGAACCATTGGATCGTGTGGGGCAGGCTGGCATCGATGGACACGCTGAGCGTCGCGTTGCCGCCCAACTCGAGAAAGCTGTCGGTCGGATTTGAAAAAATCACGGGGGTGGAGGTCAGTGCGTTCGCGGATAGAGCGAGAAGCCTGGGGCCGGCACCGCTTTTTTCGACAGAAGTGACAAGGATGCCGGATGGCTGGACATCGCCGATGGTGCGGATCGCTACTGTTTCGGCCGAGTAGTCCCAGCGGTGGTCCTGCACGATCAGGAATGTCGCGTTGCCATCCGATTCGGATTTCACGAACCCGGTCACATCGAGCGCGAGACGCGAGGGCTCACCGGGCCGGGCGACGATTTGTCCGAGCATGCGGGCGGGAGGAGTAGCGCCGGTATTGATAACGAAATTCGAAGCGATCTGCGTGCCATGGCCCAAATTCTGCCGAATGAAACCGGTCTGGGTGGCCCAAGTGGCGGAATCCGCGTCCCAGTTATCCGAGGAAACCCCGTAGACATGGGCCTGCGCGGTGGAGTTGCCGGAAGAAACCACTTCCAAATCGAGAAGGAACGATTTGTTCGCAGCGATGTCGGCGGGGCCAAGCGGAACCTTGATCATTACCGCCCTGCGGCCATCCGCCGATCCATCTGCGCGCACAGTCATGGGGGAGAGAACTCCGCCAACCAAGCTGCGTCCCGATCCGTCTGCGATCTGGGTGTCTTCGGTGGCAGGCAACGAGGAGATGCCTGAGGCGGAAAGTGGAACGGTGACAAGCCACACGGACTGGGGCGGGATGGAGCCGAGTGCCACACGGCCGTTGACGAGGTTGCCCGCGGGAACTCCCTGGCCGGACGAGCCGGATTCCACTTTTTCAACGATGGCGGGAGTTCCATCAGGAATGCCGAGGGCCGAGAGGTTCATTTCCAGCGGGATGGACGAGACGTTTTTATTCGCGAGAAAGACATGGCAAAAACCACCCACGGTGTCGCGCGTAGCAAGCGTCCAAAGACCTGTCGTGCTCGCACTCGCCGCGCCACTGCTGGTGGTGAATGCCAATCGCTCCCGGCCACCAAGGGCGGCCTTGTTGAAAAGACGGTAAACTTCCGCGACCTTCGTCGCGCCACCGTAGTTGTTGTCCGTGCCCGAGGCATTCTGCGCGTAGTGGGTTCCATTTTTGGCAACCTCGTAGTTCACACCGCCGGATGCTGTTTGTCCGAACTTGAAAAGGAACAGCTCCGAAACCCCGTTCACCGCCAGGGCGATGGAATTTGCCGCCAGGGCGACATAGTCCGATGGCGTGTCCTGGGTTTCCGTCTTCGTGTCGTAGTTGGCGCCGGTGCGGACATTGTATTCGGTGAGGGCGATGGGCGGCATGGGATCGCCTCCCAAGTCCGCGGCGATGAGGGTGCGAAGTTCCGAAACGTCGTTGATGTATCCGCTGAGCCCGCCTCCGTCGTTCGTGAGCATCGAGTATTTTTGATAGTTGTAGATATGTGATAGCGACCAGAACGGGTCTGTGGTGCCGTTGAGTCTGAGCCGCCGGTTGATGATCGTGTCGCGGCCCCAAGTTTCCGTTGAGGTGTTGTATTTTTCCTTACCGTTCGCGGTATTCGGCGCGTAGATGAGCGGCACGAGATTTTTTCCGCGAGCGGCATTCACATCGGTGATCGCGGCCTGGATCGCGTCGGAGCAGATCCGCAGCCGCTGGAACCAATCTGGCTGCGTCAAGCCAGTCCAGTTGTTCGGTTCGTTGAACATGGAAAAGCGCCGTATGTCGTAGTCGCGAGCGAGAAGGTAGGCTTGGGCATAGAAGTGTTGCCAGAGTTCCCATCCCCCAGCCCAATCCGTGGAGCTGGCGATTGGGAAGGTGACCGGGCTCGCGGTGATATTGACCAGGATTTCCACGCCGATCGCACGGAGTTGTGTGAAGGCGTATTTGTAGGTGATGTCGTTCGAGCCGCTGGTGGATGTGTAGTCGTAGTTGAAATCGGACCAACGGATATAGGTGCTCCTCGTGGTGCCGAGTTGGCGGGCCTTGGAAAGAGTGCTCCAAAATGTGGCCTCGCTGGTGACGGCGGCACGGCCGGGTGATGTTTGGGATTGAAGTTCCGAGGCGCTCATGAAAATCCGTGCGGCCTTCACGCCCGAGTAGCGGAACCAATCGAAGCCGTTTCCTTTGTCCGTGAGATGGCCGAGATTGTAGCCGAGGAGGGATGGCGTGGTGCCCGTGGCGTTCGCGGAGACGGTGATCCCCTCTACGCTGGTGAAAGTGAGCGTTGAAACGGCGGTGCCGGTTGTTCCGGTGGCGTAAACCGTAAAGGTGCGGTTGCCGGAGAATGGCATGGTCCCGCTAATCACGCCGGTCGTTGCATTGATGGTCCAACCTGCGGGAAGACCCGTGGCGGCGAAGTTGGTCGGGGCATGGCTTGCCGTCACCGCATGGGAAAATGTCGAATTCGCCGATAAGGCGAGGACCGGTAAACTCGTCACCGAAGGCGCTCGCGGGAGGAGGTATTTATCGTAGAAGCCAAATGTTTCCGCGCGAACATCGATCGGGATCGCAAGCGATCCGCCCTGCGTGGAGTCAGTCTCGTAGAGCGAATAGGAGTGCAGGCCGCCAGGCACATTCATGCTTTGGACCGGGGCGCCGGCGTTGAGATAGCCGGCGCGGAGGGCAAAGTTCTGCGTGGGCATGACCTCGAGGTCCGCGTCGCCGTGGCTGAGTAGCATGGGGGCGGCGGTGGAGGTGGCGCGCGAGGCAGGGGAGGCGGTGAGATAGTTGTTCGGAGTTCCCTCGAAGTCCATTGTGCCGGAACTCCCGGGAACTCCGTTGCCTGAGAATTGGTTCATGTTGTGATAGTCGGGAATTTGGACTGCCCCATAGAAATTCGCGGCACAAGAAACCCTGGTCGAGAAAACGCCCAGACCATCCTCCAAGGCGGGATCAAGTGCGGGATCGCCGTCCGTGACAGCGAGCATCGCGGCTTCGTTGCCACCCCACGAAAAACCAACCGCTCCGATGCGGTTTGGATCGATGCTGTAAAGCGCGGCATTCGCACGGAGCCAGCGCACGGCGGTTTTCGCATCCTTTATGTTTTGAGGCCATGCTGCGCTCCAATTGCCGCTCGAGTTCGAGCGGAAGGATTTTTTGTAATTCATGCTGAGAGCCACATACCCGTGGCTGGCGAACTCCGCGCAGGCTTGCACCTCTCTCCCATCGGCCTTGTCGCCGTCGTTGCCTCCTCCGCCATGAATAACCACCACGGCGGGCCGTCCTCCGGTGGGAGTGGGTGCGTCCGGCAAATACAGGTCGTAGGAATTTGTGTAGTTGGCCGTGTTGGTGACAGTAATGTTTCCGAGTGTCGCATTCCGCGTGTAGGAAATGGCCGGGTTTGTGCCATTGGCCGAGAAGACGGCGGGCCCTTTCACCGCGGATCGATTGAACACTTGGACCGGAATCGCCTCGCTGAGCACCGAGGCGCCGCGAGAGGTGACCAGCACATCGTAGAGTCCAGTGTCGGGGCCTTGCGCCGAGGGGATCACAAGGGTGGAGGATGTCGCATCAACGATGTTGGAGCCGTTCTTGCGCCATTGGTAAGAGATCGTGGAATTCGCCGATGCAATGACCGATAAGGTGGCTCTCGTTCCCGCGATGATCGATTGAGGGACCGGTTGGGAGAGGATGGCAGGATTGCCGAGAGCGAATTCGCCAATACGCATGTTGTCCAAGGCCGTTATAACCGTCGTCCCGGAAGAGCGGGTCACAGTCCAGGAGATCCAAATCTCTTGCCCTGGCGCGATGTTCAGGTTGGTGAGGTTTTGGAAGACATAGCTCCAATCATCCGGAACCGCGGATGTGCTGGAATGCAGATGGGTGGTGGTGTTTGCGGTCGTCCAACCCGATGCGGCGAGGCTGCCGCCGCCGGCGTTGAAGATGTTGTATTTCAAAGCCACGGAATTCGTGGACGACTTCAGCTTCATGATGGTCCTGGCGCTTGCTCCGAATCCTGTGCCGTTGAAGGAGACCGTTGGAATTTCCGTGTAGTTCACGCCAGCTGTGAGGCGGTTCACCGCGTTGACATTCCCGATCAAATTTACAGCCGCATTTGCGGTGGCGCCAGTCGTGGCATTTCCCACCACCGTGACCGTTGGCGGGGTGGTGTAGCCGCTTCCACCGGCGATCAGATCAAAGGCATCGACGGTATTATCCTGCGTGTAGCCCCAGCGAATTTCGTAGCTCACCGTGCAGCCGGTGATCGTTGCTGAGGTGGTATTGACGAAACGGATCGCGATCGTTTGCGGCGTGGAGTTCGTCGCGGCGAGGCCAATAGCCCGGAAGGTGGAATTCGCCGTGTTGTTATTGAAATGCTGAGGCACGCTGTAAAGCGTGCTGTTGGTCGTGTTGTTCGGAAAAGGGAATGCGGCGTTGAGTGTTGGAAATGCCGATGAGGCGTTCGCGCCGAAACCCGCATACCAGCCCGTAAGGGTGGAATTGTTGACCCAAGGCGACGATCCCTCCCGCGGAAGCACACCATTGAAATCTTGGACATGCATCCCCCTGGCCTCGACCTCGTCCTGTCCCGCTCGAGAGGAAACGATGGAAATCTGGGCGCGGGCGTTTGTTCCAGCCAAGCAGAGGATGGCGATAAGGAGGACTGCGGAAAACCGGGCGTGGCTAGTGGCAGGGAAGAGCATCCCGATCAAAGAACACCGTGGCACGAAGGAGATCATCGCCGCTGCACGGCACACATGTGCGGTCCGTCGAGTCCCGCACATGTGTGTGCGCCCCGCTGGCGGGTTAATGGTTGCATCCCCGACTCGGCGGGAGTATCCGCAACCCTCCAACCGACTACACATGAAAAAACTCGCCCCCCTCGCAATAGCCTTCCTTCTCGCCGCCCCCCTCGCCCACGCGAGCAAATCGGCCGCGAACGAATCCCCTGCACCCGTGATCGGACGCATTGCATTTATCTCTGATTCCAAGATCACCCTCAAAGTTAAGGAACAGCCCCTGACTGTGGCGTTCACCATCACCGATGCCACAAAGGTGGAAATCAATGGGGAGGAAGCGTCGTTCCGCGCCCTCAAGTTTGATTGGAAGGTCGAGGTGACTCCCACCACCGGCGAGCCTTCGGTCGCTCAGAAAATTGTGAAGCTGCCGCCGGGCTCCTGATTTTCGCAATCGATTTTTTCGCCTGTCAGACCGCCCGGCGCCTACTTGACGGCAGGCGGTTTCTTTTGGTCGAAATGTTCGGCAAGTCCGTGCACTCGGCAATTGACCTTTTGCATCAGGTCAAGGAGATCGGCGTAGGGTTCATACTCAGCGGTGACGATTCCCTTGTTGGAATCCTTGTTCGATCGGTCCTCGCCGACTCCCTTGGGGTCGTTGTCGGCATAGCGGAACCAAGTCCAGCCGATGCAGTTTTTATTCCTCAGGAGCGCCAGCGTGAAGTTCTGATAGAAGAGCCCGCGATCGCGTTGGGTGTGGACGAGGAAGCCCGCGCCGCTTTCGTTGCCGAGGCCGGAGTCCGCGCCCTTGGCGTAAAACTCGGTGACAAGAATCGGGCGACCGGATTCCCCAGCCCACGCATCGAGCGTTTCGTCCTGAGGGGTCCAGGTGTTATACCAATTCATCGAGACCACATCGAGGAATGGCCCTGCTGTGCGGAAGATGATGTTTTTACGGCGGTCCGGACCATAGAAACGCGCTCCGAGGAAGAGGTGGTTGGGATCGTTTTTGCGGATTGCTGCCGAGACAATGCGAAAATAGCGCTCGACGACGACAGCCAGAAAATCCTCCTCATCCTGTTCGGTGACAACCGCTGCAGTCGCCCCGTCCCCATGTTTCTTGCGAAGCCACTCTTCGGCGGCGACACGGTTGGGATCGCCCTCCGGAAGTTCGAGGAATTTCACCAGCGAGCCACGGACGAAAGTGAGCTCGTTGTCGCTATAGTGGCCGAGCAGCCAAGGATCGTCTTTCACTGTGGCCAACTCCCGCGCCATCTCCTCACAAAACTCCTCGAACAACGGATGGAAAACGGGAACGCACTTGTTCGGGTAGTCCATGTGGCCGTTACCCATTTTCGCGCCGGCATGGCGCTTTCCGAACTCGAACATGAAATTCCAGATTTTCACATACACCGGGCGTTCCGGGCAGTTGGAAAGAAGCATGTCGCTCGACCACGCACCGGTAGAGTTGAACGCGTTCGCGCGAAGGAGGGCGTTCGCCTCGCAGGCCCATTTTTCTTCAGAACCGAATTTCTCCTCCAGTCGGTCTGTGGCGGCGTGGCCCTCGAGCGGACGCACCGAGGAGACCGCGACTTGAAAAAACTCGCATCCTTCGGGGTCGAGGAGCCTCCAGCGTCCGTCACTTTTTTCCACACGAAAAAATCCCGTGGCCTTGTGGCGCCGCGATGCCAACCCGCCGAATATCGTGAAGCCCTCGTCGGGTCGAATCTCTGCAGCTCCAGGCCAGGCGGAGAGCGGGAAGGTTTCCCTCGGCTTCCATGCTGTTTCCTTTTCGCCAACTGCCTCGATGACGATTGGAGCGGTTGGCTCGACCGCTTCCAGAGGGTGGAAAATGGAAGAGAAAACAGCCAGGGCGGCCAAGGAGCGTAGGAGCGGGATGGGATAGATCATTGATGGATGGTTTCGGGTGTGATGGTGCCACGATTCCCGTCGGCCATAGCCTCTATTGCCGCGTCCGCAAGACGGGCAGCGAGCGGTTTTTTGTCCCGAGGGTGGATTTCGTAGGGCTCGCCAAGGTCGGAAGCCTTGATGAAAGTTGTGTGGGGAGTCTCGTCAACAAACCGGGCCTGCGCCTCGCGGAACCGCGGACGCCATTTCGCTTGCTTGCGTTGGTCTGCGGAGTCGTTTTTCTTGCCGAGATACCCCGGCAATTCGACGATAAAAAATGGCAGTTCCGGCTGGCGGAAGTCCGATCGCCAGCAGTCCACCATCCGGCGCAACAAGGTGGGGTAATCGTCTGCTCGCGTGATGTCGGACTCCCCCTGATACCAAAGCACCCCTCGCAGGGTATAGGGGGCCAACCAGCGCACATCTCTCGCATGGACAACGCCAGATGGTTTTTCGGGATTGCCCGATCCCAACTCCGCAAGCCGGGAGTCCCTTCCGAAGATGTCCGCCGGGAGGAAAGCCCTCAAAGACTGCCCGCCTTTGCCAAGGTCTATCAATCCCACAGGAACACCCGTGCGCTCATGTAGCGAGGCACCAAAAAAATATCCGATTGCGGAAAAACCGACAACCGAAGCCGGTTCGCAGCGCGCCCATTTCCGCCCCAGAGGTGTTCTCCCCTGCCCATCCGAAACTGAAAGAAAGCGAATTTTGGAGTGGGTAGCCTTTTCCATGTCGCCACCGAAAATCATCCGGCTCGCGGGGTCATCGTTGTCTTCCCGACGCCCCAGCGTGTAGCGCATGTTCGATTGCCCAGCGCAAAGCCAGACATCTCCACAAACGACATCGCGAAGAGTTCTCCGCTCATCGCCGGAAGTGACTTCGAGCGTCCAGACTTCGCCCGGCGGAGTCGGCCCGGAGGGCGGCAATATGACCATCCATGTCCCTTCGCTCGTCACGCGTGCCAAGGCCTCGAGGCCGTTGAGCGCCACCGAGACCTCTGCTCCCGGAATCCCCGTTCCCCACACCCTCGCGGCAACATCCCTCTGCAGAACCATATGATCGGAAAACGGCCCGCCCAACGCCAATGGCGCAGCCCAAGCGCTTTGGAGGCAGGCGAACGGCGTCGCAAGAATCAGAAGTTTCAACCGCATCATCGCTACTCGAAATACCACACTCCACCTCCTTGCCAAAAATACGGCTCCGCACACGTGTGCGACCGGTTCGAATCGGGATTCGCAGAGAATATGCTTTGATAAATGCCGGAATGAACACCCCCCCCGCGCCCCATCAAGACACACGCCTGCCCGCTTCCACCAAGCTCGCGTTTGGAATCGGAAATTTCCCGGTCATCATCAGCAAACTGGCCCCCAAGCAACTCGCCCTGCCGATCTACAACGATGCCCTCGGGGTCAACTCCGGAGCCATCTCCACCATCCTCGGGGCCACTCGAATTCTAGACGCCTTCACGGATACCATCATGGGCCACATTTCCGACAAGACCTCCTCCAAATGGGGGCGGCGCCGACCCTATATTTTTCTCGGGGCGATCCTGAATGCGTTCTTCTTCGCCTCGATGTGGTTCTTCCCGCGCGGCCTGTCCGAGTGGGGCTATGTGGCCTACTTCTCGGCGACAGCCACGATGTTCTACCTCGCACTCACCGTGTTTTCCGTCCCTTGGTATGCGCTTGGATACGAGTTGCCATCCAATTACGACGACCGCACGCGCCTGCAGGCCTGGGTGAACATGTTCGGTCCCCTCGGCCAGATCGCCGTCGCATGGTTTTATCCGTGCACTCAGCTGAAAATCTTTTCCGACATGATCGAGGGGGTGCGCTACATGGGCTGTGCCGCCGGAATTCTTCTCATGGTCTTCGGGATCATCCCCGCCATTTTTCTGCGGGAACCCCGGAGCACCGCTGAGAAACAGCCTGTCGGCACAAAGGAGAAAAAACGCGGCGCCTTTTGGAAAGGCGTGCGCGATGCCTTCAAGTGCCGACCGTTCCTCCAACTTACCATCGCTTTCACCCTCGTGCTGATCGGCGTTTCGTTCGTGAACAGTCTAAATTTCTACATCCACACCTACTACCTCTTTGGAGGCGACCGCGCGGCGGCCTCGATCCTGAGTGGTTGGAATCTCACCGTCTCGTGCATCGGTTCGATTCTGCTCACGCCGCTCGCTGCCAAGCTCTCGATCCGTTTCGGTAAAAAGGAGATTTTCGTCTTTGCCCTGTGCTACGGAGCGGTCCGCTCGATTCTCCTGTGGTGGCTGCTCGACCCCGCCCATCCCTGGTTGGTGCTCTGTAACAGTGTCTTTGCGGCGTTCGACGGAGCCTCCGTCTTCATGTTGTGCCATGCCATGCTTTCGGACATCTGTGATGTGGATGAACTAGAGTCCGGGCAGCGTCGGGAGGGGCTTTTCGGTGCGCTTTACGGTTGGGTTTACAAAACCGGAAACGCCTTGTCGCTCATGCTTGCAGGTTATCTTCTGGTCATCATTGGATTTAAGGCCGGCACGACTGGAAAAGCCTTCGCTCAGTCCCCCGAGACCCTCCAACTACTCAAGATGGTCTATTGTTTCTTCCCGATCGTCACATTCGGTATCGGCGCTTGGATCATGTCGCGCTACACCCTGAGCCGGGCTATGGCGCACAGAATCCGGGAACAACTCGAACAGCGCCGTGCGACCAATGGAGACTGACCGCCATCTCGCACGCCTCTGCGGAGCAACACTCTGTCATCGGCTTGCAACCGGAGGGAGAGAGCCCTGTCCCAAGTTTCGCACGGCCAACCGCAAACCCTCATAAGACCTAGTATCTACTTTATTAAGTTAGCGCATTTACTTTCAGGTGATTTTTTGGAGACGCGGATTTTTGTCCATTCGAAAGGAGCAGCCGTTTCATTGTAGGCTCTGAGAAAGCTTTCGATGGCCTGCACGAGGTCTTTTACGCTTCGAAAACTGGTGCCCTTCAATGCCGCCCGGCTCAAAATGCTGAACCAGACTTCGATTTGATTGAGCCAGGAGGCGTGATACCAAGGCCCCCTAAAAAATAGACTTTACATGCTGCTTTTTTTATCCGATTTTGCCTTCCGCATGAGAACCCTGCCAAAACTTGGAAAAGACATTGTCGAGCAAATCGAAGTCGCCTGGAGGCTTCCGCAAGAGGATTGGGCGCGCCAGCGCCTGCTC
>Ga0247843_1002610_pt1 | contig 32105 bp, 26 predicted proteins | sample LaCruzMarch2017__FD_192420 | JGI IMG/M metagenome (GOLD analysis project Ga0247843, IMG submission 192420) | Freshwater microbial communities from meromictic Lake La Cruz, Castile-La Mancha, Spain - LaCruzMarch2017_8m | ecosystem: Environmental > Aquatic > Freshwater > Lake | place: Spain... | reverse complement strand
TCATACTTCAGGTGTGGACTTGCTTACCTCACCACCCAATGCTTTGGTTTGATCAAGTTTATCAACTACATTATCCGGATTTTGAAACCTCAAAAACACCATTTATGCAAAAATGTCCAGTAGTATGATCGTGGATGTCTAATTTTTGCGCCCAGTGTTTGCATTCAATCAGCAAAATTGGTTGGCTTTCCTTTAAAATCGCGTAGTCCACTTTTTCGCCCTTTTTCAAACCAATATCTGCTACGTATTCTGGTACAACCTCAATCGGGTTAAAAACGTCGTAACCTAATGCCTGAATAAAAGGCATAATGAATGCGTTTTTAGTCGCCTCCTCGGTGGCAATCTGCTCTTTGAGTTTGGTAGTCCGTTCGCCCAATTGGCGAATTTGATCTTTAAAATCCATATTCTTGATTAATTTTTATCATTTTTTTTTGCTGCCATCTACCGCTTTCCCGCACCCAACGGATATCCAAAAACCCGCATTGCGCATAACCCACGCACTGCCGCAGTCGCCGTATATCGGTCGATTGGCGGCAGTGCGTGAACAGGCGCAAAGTTGGAGGATGCAAACGACATTGTCAACCCCCAAGCCCCAACATCACCAAAAACAGGGATGCGTAAACCATAAGTAATCGACGAACGGTATAAAAAAATGCTGTGTTCGGGCGCCAAAAGTCACCTACTTCTTCTTCCCCTCCCAAATAGACCAGTCCGACATTTTCTTCTTCTCCCGCTTGATCAGCACGTGGCGCACGCTCACCGCCACGCCCGTCCACTCCAGCGGAAACGTTTGGTCGCCGCCAAAGTGCAGTTCGGGTTTGAAGTCTACCGACACGTTCAGTTTTCCAATGGTCATTTCCGCACCGCCGATAAACGACAGGCCGTACACGTTATTACTCACTTCGTTTTCTACGCGATTAGAGGCGCTTTTCCAGTAATAGTGTCCGCCGGCACCGTAGTAAAAGTTGAACCCGCGAAACAGGATTTTGTGGTGCTGCTCGGCCAGCAGGGTGATGCCGAGGTCAGACGTGTTGAAATTGGTGTGGAGGATGCCCTCGGCGGCCCACTTGTCGTGGATGTGTTGCTGGATGCTGGGGTGTATGCCGTGCCCGATGCGCAGGCCCGCGGCGGTTTTATACGATTGGGCAAAAACGGCGGTTCCAATGAACAGCAAAAAGGCGGGCATTAAAAAACGGATGAGCTTCATATATCAACGATTTAGGTGACCGCTACAAAACGGGCTTGTTTTCGCCGTATGTTTGAGCCGACAAGCTTTAAATCATCCTTAACGGCTTTGATGGCATTTGTTAATAATTTGTTACAAAACGCAACCCGATACGCACGGTACCACCATGCGGCCGTGACCCGGTATCAGGCGCATTCGTCTTTTGTTTTTGCGTTTTTGGAAAATGTGCTCGACGACTGGCGGCATTATTACGCGTTTGACAGCATCGAAAACCTGCGCAGCCTCATGTTGCGAAGTGGTGGCTATGCCGACGTGGAAGACTTTGGCACCGGTCGTTCTGGCAGGGTTTGGCTGCGCGACCTGGCAAGGCACAGCGCCAGTACACGGGCCAAAGGTCGTAGGCTGTTTCGAATCGTGCAGTGGTTGCAACCCCAAACCATCGTCGAACTGGGCACGTCTGTCGGCATCGGTACGGCCTATCTGGCGGCTGCCAACACCAACGCTGCGGTATGGAGTGTGGAAGGGGCGCCAGCCCTGACGGCCATCGCCAAAGCGCACATGGAATGGCTGCAATTGCCCAATGTACACTTGCTCAGCGGCCGTTTTGAGGATGTATTGCCCGATTTGCCGGCCACAACAGGCCCCATTGACCTGCTGTACATAGACGGCAACCACCGCTCAGACCCCACGCTGCACTATTTTGAAACGTGCCTGCCCAACCTGAATCCGGAGGGATTGATGGTGTTTGACGACATCCACTGGTCCGACGACATGGAAAATGCCTGGGCAAGCATTTGTGCCGACGAGCGGGTGCGCCTCAGCATCGACTGTTTCGACATCGGCCTGGTTTCTTTTTCCAAACAGTTTCGGGAAAAACAACACTATACCCTCATTCCGCTGCGGCACAAACCCTGGAAAGCACTTTTTTAGACATGGCCGTGCTACACAAACCCTTAAAATCCGACCGCTGGACGCACTGGGAATTTTGGCCCGCCTGGCTGGCGGTGCTGCCGGTTTACGGCATGGCGCTGTTGCTGGCGTTGCGGGCCCGAAGGTTGTTTTTTTTTACCAATGTAAACCCGTCTATACCCCAGTCGGGCGTGCTCGGCGAGTCCAAGTCCGATATACTCAAGCTCCTTCCTCCCCACATTGTGCCGCCTACTGTGCTGGCTCAACCCGATGAAAAAATGGAGGATGTACTGTTGAAAATGCAACATGCCGGCATTGAGTTTCCGGTAGTGGCTAAACCCGACGTGGGCGAGCGCGGGTTCCTGATTAAGATGTGCCCTGATATGCCCGCCCTGGCACAGCACCTGAAGCGCTACCCTGCCCTGTTCATCATTCAACCGTTTCTGACGCTCCCCGAAGAGTATTCCGTTATGTTTTATCGCTTCCCGGATGGGCAGGATTTTGGCATCACTTCGGTGTGCAAAAAAGGTTTTCTGGAAGTCATTGGTGACGGGCGCTCCACTGTGGGTGAACTGATGGCCCAAAGCACCCGCGCTGCTATTCAGGCACCCCGCATGGCCAAAGAGGTGCCCGAATTGTACAAGCGGGTGTTGGCTCAAGGCGAAAAACAAACGCTGGAGCCCATTGGCAACCACGCCCGCGGCACTGCGTTTTTCGACGCACGCGAGGTGGTTAACGCTGATATGGTAGACGCATTTCGCCACATTGCAAACCAAATAGAAGGCGTCACCATCGGCCGCTTTGATTTGAAGTGCCAATCGGTAGAGGCTTTGCGCCGTGCAGACATTATGGTCATGGAAATGAACGGCGTTTTTGGCGAACCGGCGCACGTGTATGATCCGGATTTTACTGTAAAAACCGTGTATAGCGACTATTGGCGACACCTTTCGCTCATTTACCGCTTGCACCGCGCGCAATTGGCCCGAGGCATTAAGCCCGCTTCCTGGGCCGAAATGCGGGAAATGGTGGTGGGCTGGCGCGTTTATAAAAAAAAGTTAGAGGCTTAGTTTTGAATTTCCGCTACCTTTGTCCATACATTTATCTTCCTTTTACATGACAATTGCACCCAACAAGGTGGTCTCCGTCCACTACACACTTACGGAAAACAACGCTGAAGGCGAATTGATTGAATCCACAGTGGGCACCGATCCCATGGCGTTTATCTATGGAGTCGGTTCCATGATTCCTGATTTTGAAAAAAACATCGAGGGTCTTAAAATTGGGGATGCGTTCTCCTTTGGCATCAAAGCTGCCGACGCTTATGGCGAGTATGATGAGCGCATGCTGGTGGAAATCCCAAAGCATAATTTCGAAAACGAGGGCAAAATTCCTGAAGGTCTGCTCGAGGTAGGCAACACGCTGCCTTTTAACGATCCGGAAGGGCACCAACTGGAAGGAATGGTGGCCTACGTAGGGCTTGAAAATGTCAAAATTGACTTCAACCATCCTATGGCGGGCGTCGATCTTTACTTCACAGGTTCCATCGCCGGTGTGCGCGATGCAGAAGCAGCCGAACTGGCGCACGGGCACGTGCACGGTGAAGAGGGTCACGACCACTAAAAAATTGAACGGGGTGAATGGGGACTATTCCTTTTCACCCCACCATTTCGTACGAATCAATATTCCGGGTGAGTACATTTGGCAATCCCTTGTCGGTTCGGCTGATGATGGGTGAGAAACGGGCATTCCATACCAAGTCTTCGTAAATATACGAACGGCGGGCATAAACCGTTTGTTGATTGGCTTCATCGGTGCCTTTTACCAGCACGAGCACCTCCAAGTTGCCATTCATAATGTCTTCCTGCGTAAACCCAAAAAGTGGACTTTCTTCGGTTAGCGCATGCACGATTGTCCAGGAGAGCGAAAAAAACGAGATTTTACTCAGCTCCAACTGCAAGGTGTAGAATTTTCTTGCCATGACACCATCGTCGCCTGATTGGTTTATGGTTATTATGACCTGCACTTCCGTTTCAATGAGTTCACTCCTTCGGGCATTCACCATGCGAAACATCAGGGCTTTGCCCCCCCTGTATGGCGACACCAGCAGGTGATCGCTGAATACCACACGGGCTCTGGGCCTGGCAAAACGCCCGTACATCAGGCCGGAAATCAATGCAAAACTCAACAATCCCGTCAAGGCCTCAAAGGAAGCAACAATATTGGCATATAAGCCTGTAGGGCTTACGCTGCCGTATCCGACCGTTGTAAGCGTCTGTGAACTGAAAAAAAAGGCCTCCATGAAGTCCTGTTGTGGACTCACATGTTCCAGGCCTTTTAGCCCGTCGAAACCAGCCCATAAAAAAAGCAGGGCAAACAAAGTATTGACAACAATGTACGCAGCTACTACGGTCAGCAGGAACATCCACCATGGCATCGTCACTAAGTGATAATAGGTGTTGTCCCAAATGCTGGAACGTTGCCGAACCACGTTAAACGAGCCATCGGGGTTCATCATGCGGCCGTCGGTCGTCAGGTTTTTTCCGAAGCCAAGCTCTCGGTCGAGTTGTTTTTGGGTGATGCGACGCAGCATCTTCTGTGGAGTAGTCATGGCCATAGACTCGAATAAAAAGTATGATGGGCCAAACAAAAGGCTATTGTAGAAAGTTGTAAGGGGGTGATCGCCATGAGGCGCAAAACTAACCAACTGCTTATGAAACGCCGCGCTATAATCTGGTTTCGCCAGGATCTTCGTTTACACGACAATGAGGCCTTAACCAACGCGCTCTGCATGGCCGAGGAGGTTTTGCCTGTGTATGTTTTTGACGAACGGGTCTGGGGTGGCCGCACGCGATATGGCTTTCCCAAAACTGGAAAATTCAGGGCAAATTTTATCCTGGAATCCGTTGCTAATTTGCGCGAAAACCTGCGCGCCAGGGGCAGTGATCTGATTGTCCGCACCGGAAAACCAGAGCTTATCCTGCCCGAAATAGCCAGGTCTGTCAAGGCATCCTGGGTATTCTGTAACCGCGAACGCACCCATGAAGAAACGCAGGTACAAGATACATTGGAAAAAAATCTGTGGCCTATGGGCATAGAGCTGCTGTATTCCCGCGGCAAAATGCTGTACCATACGGCCGACCTGCCCATGCCTGTTTCCCACACACCAGATGTATTTACCCAGTTCCGAAAAGAAACCGAATCCATCACGCCTGTACGTGATCCGCTGCCAACCCCCGAAAACATACCAGGCCCGGGTGTAGCACTTGAAGCGGGAGCCATTCCCGGCCTCGAAGACTTTGGACATGAGCCTTTCGAATTGGATGGCAGGGCTGCCATACCTTTTAAAGGCGGCGAGTCAGAAGGGTTGCGCCGCCTGAACCACTACCTTTGGGGCACCAACAGCATCGCCACCTACAAGGAAACCCGAAACGGGTTGATTGGATCGGACTACTCCTCCAAATTTTCGCCCTGGCTGGCACAGGGGTGCCTTTCGCCCAAACTCATTTACCACGAAATACGCCGATACGAACGCGAAAAAACAAGCAATGACAGTACTTATTGGCTCATTTTTGAACTCTTGTGGCGCGATTATTTCCGGTTGATCGGTAAAAAATACGGCAACCGCATCTTCCTCAAAACCGGTCCGCAAAACAAACCCATGCGCCATCTTCGAGACAACATGGAACTGTTCCATTCCTGGGCGGAAGGCAAAACCGGTGTGCCCTTCATTGACGCCAACATGCGCGAGCTCAATGCCACAGGCTTTATGAGCAACCGCGGACGGCAGAACACGGCCAGTTTCTTAGTCAAAGACTTGAAAATCAACTGGCAAATTGGCGCTGAATACTTCGAATCTCAGCTGATTGATTATGACCCTTGCAGCAACTGGGGCAACTGGAACTACGTAGCCGGCGTAGGCAGCGACCCGCGCGAAGACCGCTATTTCAACATCCTTACCCAAGCCCGCAATTACGACGCCAAAGGTGATTATGTGCGCCTTTGGTGCCCCGAACTGGCCATGGTACCCGTGGATAGAATACACAGGCCCGACCTGCTGAAACCAGGTGAGCGCATGGAATACAAAGTCAACGGTTATCCTAAAGCCGTTGTGCGCATTGAAAAATGGGCAAAGTAAGGCTTCACCGCCGCCAACCCTGACGGCGTATTCCGTATTCCATATTCCGTATTCCGTATTCCGTATTCCGTAATCATTCCCTACCTTAGCGCTATGGATTTGTTGAAAGCAAAAATTTACATAGACAAAATCAACCGGGAAATGACGCGCATGTTGCGCGACCCGGAAACCATTGTGCGCATTGAACAGGACATTGTGCTCTCTTACATCAGGGAGTTGTACGATGCCTTGCAACCAGACCCGGGCAGCATGGTGAGTCCTAACACGTCTTTAACACCTCCTGTGCGAAAATCGGCCCCGAATGTGGCCCCTAAAGCCAGCCCTGCTCCACCTCCGGTAGAAGCGCCACCTGCTGTGCAGGAAGTCCCGCCAACCTTTACGCCAGCGCCCGAACCACCACCTCAGCCAGTCTTCGTTTCGCCAGAAGTGCCCCTTGCGCCACCGTCGCCAAGTGGCATCACGTCATCTGTCGAACAATTGTTCGCCTTCAAAGAAGCAAAAGAGCTGTCTGAAAAATTAGCCGATCAGCCAATAGCGGACTTGCGGCAGGCCATTTCCCTAAACGACCGGCTGTTGTTCACCCGTGAATTGTTTAGCGGCGATCAGCAGGCATTCGAACAAACCCTGAACATCTTGAACACCCTCAACGTATTCGAGCAGGCCAAACTTTACCTGGTGGATCACTGCGTGCAACAATATGGCTGGACAGACAAAACAAGGGTGGAACTGGCCAAAAAATTTGTACGCCTGGCGCGGAGGAAGTTCATGTAATGCCTGGAACGGGGTCTGTTGGTACTTTAAGATATTCAGAATGAAACTATTGGTGGTTGGGCAAGGCATCGCGGGCACGGTGCTGAGCTGGGTGCTGCGGATGCATGGAGCCGAAGTAATGCTGGCCGACGCCGGTTTCGCAAACGCCGCCTCCGCAGCGGCCGCAGGTATTGTCAATCCCATTACAGGCAAAAATTACGTTAAATCCTGGCGCATCGACGCATTTTTGCCGATCGCCAAGGCCATATACCAGCAAATGGAACAGGCACTGGGCATTGAAATATGGCTGGAGCGACCCATTTTCAGGCTCCTGAGCGCTGTACAAGAACGCAACAACTGGGACGCCCGCCTGGGCCTGCCCGATTATGAGGCATACATGGGTGGCACACTGGAATCATCGGAATGGTCTGACTACCTGCAACCACATTTTTCGTTTGGGCAAGTAAATGGCGGCGGACGGGTCGATTTTGGAAAGTTGCTGCCAGCGTACCGCAAATATGCCCAACAAGAAGGTTTTTTTACCACAGCGACCATACAAGCAAGCGCGCTGCCCGGCGGGTATGATGCGGTTATTTTTGCTGAAGGGCACCGGGCGGCTCAAAATCCGCTCTTTAATACCTTGCCCTGGCAGATGAACAAAGGGGAGGCCCTGCTGGTGCGCTTTCCAGACATACAGCCTCCCTACCCGGAGGCCATGCTCAAAAAAACGATTTTAATGGCGCATATGGGCGAAGGACTGTATTGGGCGGGCGCACCATATATCCACAGGTACACAGACCCCTACCCTACCCCTGAAGGCCGTCGGTTTGTAGAAGACGACTTGCAGGCCATGTTCCGCAAACCGTATGTGGTAGAAGACCACGTGGCGGGCATTCGACCGGCAGTAGCAGGCCGCAGGCCGTACATAGGCAGGCATCCGCTGCATCCCGAAATAGTGCTGTTCAACGGTTGGGGAGCGAAGGGCGCCTCACTCACGCCCTATTGGGCAACACAATTAGCGTTGCATTTGATCGAAGGAAAGCCTTTAGATGCCGAGGTAACCCGGTGGCAATGAATTTAATGCTTACCAAAGCCAGTCGATCACCAGATTGATGGTTTTGCCCCAATAGGCCGCATCGTGCCCGCCCGGGCGTTCCTGATATACGTGTGGCACGCCTTGTCTTTTCAGCTTGAGGTGCACATCGCGATTTACCGACAGGAAAAAATCATCCGTACCGCAATCGATCATGAGTTCGGGATATGTTGGCCGTGGCTGATCCAGCAAATAGGAAACGGAGGCCTTTTCCCAGTTTTTCCATTTTGTTCCGGGGTCGCCCAACACACACTTCAGGTCCCAATCGTTTTTTTGAAACGGACGCAAGTCCAGCCCGCCGGCTAAACTCGCTGCTTTGCCAAACAGTTCCGGGTGTTTGAGAGCAATATATAGTGCACCATGGCCACCCATGCTGAGCCCGGCAATGGCACGCCCCGTACGCTCGGCACGGGTGTGGTAATAGTAATCGATAAACGCGGGCAGTTCCTGCGTCAGAAAAGTCTCATAACGAACGGTAGAGTCTACATTGCTGTCTATAAACCACGAATCATAACCGCCATCCGGGCAAACGATCAACATGCGGCGCTGTTCAGCCAATTGGGGCAATTGGGGTGCGTCTTTCAGCCACGATGCATGGTGACCACTCCAACCGTGCAGGAGGTACAAAACCGGGTACGGGTCGCCGCTCACGTTGTATGTTGCAGGAAGCAGCACCATGCAACGCACCTGTTTTTGCATCGAAACACTGAATACATCTACCATGTGGACAACAGGCGTGGGAGTGACCGTAAAAGAAACATCAGCAACGTGGGCTTTTACCACGTTGCTGATGAATACCCAAACAGGAAAAATAGCAATAATAAAGGGCTTCATATTAAGCCGTTAAAGTACCACCGTCCTTCAATATGGCAAATTTATTTCTTGGCCGACAGCGTAAATTCCATGTCGAAATCGTTGTAAATGGCTTTGTCGCCAAGGCCTTCAAAAAAAGACGTTGAGCCATAGCGCACATCGTATTTAGAGCGGTCGATCGTGATTTTGCCGGTAGCATTAACCACGCCCGATTTTTCAGCCGCATTCATTTTAATGGTAACCGGTTGGGTAGCTTTCTTGATGGTCAGGTTGCCTGTCACTTCGTAGTTGCCCGCTGCGTCTAAAGATTTTACGCCGGTAGACACAAATTTTGCAGTGGGGTAAGTAGCTGTACCAAAAAAGTCATCGCTTTTCAAGTGGCCTTCCAGTTTGGCCGCCCACTCGCCTTCCAGATCGGTATCCTTGATGGTGGTCATGTCGATCACCAGCTCACCGCCAGTCAGTTTGCCTTTGTCGAACAAAAAGCTGCCGCTTTTTACCTTTACCGTACCTTCGTGTTTGCCAGTTACTTTTGCCGCCTTCCAAACGATGGCGCTGGCGGCAGGATCAACTTTGTAGGTTACAGGAGCCGTGAAAGCAAAAGCCACAAGGGCCAGTAGAGAAAGAAAAACTACGTTTTTCATGTTGGATGGTTTGATTTAAGTGTTTCAAAAATAATTGTTTCAACACTTAAAACGCACAATCAATAGTTGGGTTGTCTTTCTTGCTCTTTTTTACCAATTATTAACATATAGACTTCCGGCAAAAAAATTTATACACTTTAGTGTGTGCACGTTACAAAAAGCATTATCTTTGCGGCCTTAAATAAACGAATACAGACATGAAAGAGTTGGAAGCCATACAGTTTATTCACGACGAGCTCCTCCACAAGCCGAACTTTCCGGTATTTCGCACCGGTGATACCGTCATTGTGACCTATAAAATTGTGGAAGGCGACAAGACGCGTGAACAAGACTACCGCGGCGATGTGATACAGATTGCTGGTCATGGCCCTACCGCAACATTCACCGTGCGCAAAATATCACACGGCGTGGGTGTCGAGCGTATTTTTGCTTATTGCAACCCAAATATTGCCGGCATAGAGGTGGTTAAGCGCGGCCGCGTCCGTCGTGCACGCCTGTTTTACCTGCGCGGTTTGGTGGGTAAAAAGGCCCGCATCAAGGAATTGAAAAAGTTCAACTAACCAACTCCCAGTTGGTATTTTGGCAAAAGGGCCGTCGTTTCAACACGACGGCCCTTTTCTTGTGCCAAGACCACTTTATTGTTTTACCAACCTCAAGCTGTGCGATTCACCCGTGCTGAACCGGAGCTGAAGCACATACACGCCCGCCGGCATGCTGGAAACATCAATCGATAAATCTGAAGAAACGCCTTGGCTCAGCATCACGAGCCCGCCCAGCATGTTGAAGCAACTTATGTCAACCACGTCCTTTAATTGGCTGATGTACAGCACTGAATGCACTGGGTTAGGGTATACCCGTATTTGATGAAACGTTGGCGATTGTACATCCACAGTAGGTACCGTAGTGCCTTGGGCCACGGCAAGAGGACCAACGTTGTCGGCCTCGTCTATGGCTTTTATGCCCAGGTAATAAGTCGTCCCCGGATTGAGCCCGGTCAGCACATACGCCTGATCTTCTCCAGCGACAAATGGATAGAAGTCGACGTCAACGGGGGTAGCATCGGCATAGTTAACCTCGTCGAGTGGAGTGTCGCTGTACCGAATTTCATATCGATAGGCTGTGCCGACGTTCAGGTCGTCGCCCGTGGCTTTAAACGTAAAAATCAGGCTGTCTTTAGCAGCATAACTGTTTACAAACGCTTGAACGGAATCCGGCGCAATGGTATCTGCAGGTGGCACAGTCGGGCATCCGGCGTAATATTTCGAATATGGTATGCCCTGAGACTGCCAAAAGGCCAACCGATCGGGCCAATAGTTGGGCGGATTGGCGTGGCCCGTATTGATGCTGTGAAACATTGATTTATTGCCCGGCATCGTGTTGTAAGCCGCAAAAACAGAGGCAGGCGGGCAAATATCGTCGTTGTATCCTACAAAGTTAAACGAAGGACCTTTGTATTTCCGGGCAAAATGAACAGCGTCATAATACCCCGTTTCCTTGATAAGTGCTGTCTCGTCTCCGCCCATTTGCAATCCTTCCCGCAACCAATACGGAAAACCGCTCGATTGGCCTGCCGCAAAAGCAGCGTGGTTGCACATGGCCGTCACACCCTGGCTGATGTATTTCACCCGCGCATCCAGGCCTGCGGTCATCAGTGTCAGTGCCCCGCCCTGGCTAACCCCCGTCACGGCCATGTGCACCCCGTCGAACTCAGGCCGCGTAAAAATATAATCAATCGTACGGAGACAGCCCAAAATAGCCGCTTTGTAATAATTGGTGTGGCGCTTGAAAAAATGATCCTTTGGTGCGTACGCAATGCTATCCGGCGTCGATAGCTCGCAATCGTAATCATGTATGCTGACCGAAACCCCGATGATACCGTCAAATGCATCAAAGTTACTCGGCCCTATTGGCCCTGAACCAAAGGAGGGCAACGTGAGCATGGCACCGAAGGGCCCGGGACAATTGGGTATGCTGATCCAGCCATACACCTTTTTTCCGTCAATGTTGTCGAGCACCATTTTGTAGGTTGTCTGCGCTTCATTGCTTAAGTCGGGGTTCATGGTGATCTGGGGATTGATGGGAACGGCCGCCAGTTCGGTTTTCAGAGAGTCCCAGAAATGGTCAAAATCATCTGGCCAATAAGCGACCGGTTCTATGTTGCAGGCGTCTACCCCAACGCCAGCCACTGCATTTGGACCACCTTGATTGACCGTAAACATCAAAAACCCGGGATGGTCAAGCGCGAAAGCAACGGTAGATTCCACATTAGCCACCAGGTTAACCGTGTCGGTTTGTAAAATGGGTAAATACCGGTCTTCCTGGATGGTATATATGCAAGGCCCGTCCACTGGGGACTGTATCCGAAAAGAAATCGTCTCCCCAATAGCATACAGGGTTTTATCTGCACCAACCCACAGTTGCGTGGGGTCTACCGGTGGAGGCAGTACCATTGGATTTTGACATTCCGATTGCGCATGTGCGGTGTTTCCACATAAAAGAATCCACACAAGCGTGGCCATCATGGGCAGCACGCACTTTTTTTCGAAAATAATTTTGGGATTGCAAAAAGTTAGGGACTTCACGGTTGTGCTTGGTTTAGTTTGAAAAAAATGTGGATTATTTGCCATAGTAAGGCTTTCAAGCACAAAATTAAACCAATTACAATCAAATGTCAAGGGGCCAGCGAAAAAGTGATACGGAATTGAAAATCAACAGACTTTGCTTCCATGGAGAAAAATACCATCCCATCGCCCGACTTTGCCTGCAGCAGTTGTTAAACAATATATTTTCATTTGCATTGGGCTACACCAAGTCTGCTCTGATGGGTGTAAAAAAACTACCGAAATGACGTCCAATTTGCAAAAAAAAGAATGGGGATGCCTACAAATCACTTCCTATAAATGATTCTGCCACAACCATTGTTAATTTTACCGTTGCATTAAACCCCTCGCGCCCACTTCCGTCTTATGCACCAAACGATTTGCTCAACCCGCCTGTGACCACCAAAAGTGCTGAATTGACCGACGATGAGCTGCTACAACTGCTGCGCAACGAACGAACGTTCGAGCGTGCTTTCCGCCTGTTGATTGCCCGGTACCAGGAACGCCTGTACCGGCACATCCGATACATGGTGCAGGATCATACCGACGCCGATGACGTGTTGCAAAACACGCTCATCAAAGTGCATCGGGGCATCGGCCAGTTTGAAGGCAAATCTAAACTGTACACCTGGCTCTACCGCATCGCCACCAACGAAAGCATTTCATTTCTACAATCCAAAAACCGCCGACACACACAATCGCTCGACGACGCCGAAGGCAGTCCGTCGCGCCAACTCCTTGCCGATGAATGGTTTGACGGGGAAGATTTGCATCGCCGACTGCACATTGCTATTGGCGAACTGCCTGAAAAACAACGCATCGTGTTTAATCTGCGCTATTTTGAGGAAATGCCTTATGAGGACATGTCAAAAGTACTTGACACCTCCGTAGGTGCACTCAAAGCCTCGTTTCACCACGCCGTCAAAAAAATAGAAGCCGTTTTTCGTCCAAAAGAGTAACCTTAAAAAACGCCACAACAAACGCCACATGTCTGCCGACAACGAAAAAAAACGACTATTGAAGGAACTGGAGGAAATGAGCCCCCAGTTGCATCAACTCAAGGCCGAGGGAACTGCCGACCGCAGCCCCCACGTGCCGGAGGGGTACTTCGAGGACTTCCCGGAGCGTATGCTGCACCGGTTGCGCACGGAAGGGCTTATGCCGGAAAAGGCGCACTCTCCTACCCTCTTCACACTGTTTCGCTCATCGCGTTTCCTCGTGGCCGCCGCCGCTGCTTGTACACTGCTGCTTGTCGCTGTATGGCTCTTTCGGCCAACCCAATCGGCGGTGCCACAAATAGTGGTTGCCCCGCCAGTAGAGTTGGACGCCGACGAAACAGAACAATACATCCTCGAACACATAGACGAGTACGAGCCAGAGCTTTTGGCCCAACAATTGCCTACTCAGGCTGCCGCGCCTCCGGTAAATGCGCGCCCTGTTGCACCCAAACAAGATTTGCCAGCACCGCCTCCAATAACCACTCCTCAAAAAGCTAAGGACATCCGGTTTGACGATTTGAGCGACGAGGAAATCGAAGCCTTGTTCCGGGAATTGACCGAAGACGACATCCTGAACATGCTTTAACCACTCCTTTCACCACCACTTCATTTTCAATATAACATGAAAAAATTCCTGCTCATCGCCGTGCTTCTGGGTGCCTTCGGGCCCCTTGCATTTGCGCAAAACGACCCCGACCAGATGAGCCGCAACCCGCGCATCGCGCAGTACCGCATCGCCATCTTTACAGAAGTGCTGCAATTGACTCCCGAAGAAGCGCAGGCATTCTGGCCAGTGTATAATCGGTATTTGGCCCAAAAAGAAGACATCCGTAAAGCTGGCAGGGCCGCAAAGCCCATTGACAACATGAGCGACGCAGAAATAGAAGACCAGCTCAAAAGGCATTTTGAAACCCAGGCCCGCATGCTTGATCTCGACAAACAATTGGTAGAAGACCTCCGAAAGGTGCTGCCGGTGCGCAAAATTGCCAAGCTGAACAACGCTGAAAAGGAATTCCGCGCTTCTTTGCTCAAAAAACTACAAGAAGTCCGTGCCCTGCGGCAAGAACGCAAAAATGGCGAAAGGCCTGGCGGCAACTAAACTGCTTTGCCGGTTTAACCACATGTTAATGTTCTTTAATCAAATAATATCAACGCCTTGATTGGCGTACTTGCATGCAGTAGTTTTGTTCTACCGCCACCACCTGTATGTCTACATGCCTTTTACGGTTGATGCTGCCATTTGTTTTTGGCGCGTTGTGTTTCGCCGACCTGCCGGCCCAAAACAGTGATTTGCGACAGGATCGGCCTTTTTTCAAAAAAAAGCAAATCGAGTTTGACGCCTGGCTCAACCAAAACGGCCTGTCGACCGTATTGATGGCCGATAGTGTATCGGTTACACAAGGCACAGCGACCCTCTACCTGCGCCCACCCACGGCTTCTGCGGACGCCTGTGCAGCCCTGCAGGACGCCTGGTCGCGGCTGGAGGCACAAAATCGAAACGTGAACGGACAGTTTTTTCACGAACGCTTGCTCCACAAATGGGCTTTTCTGGCAGAAATACACAACGACCAGGCTCAGGTGGTGGTGCGTTGCCATAACCCGGCGCACTTTTATGCGCGCATATACCACGAAAACGGCCGCACCCCTGTGGAAGGGCTCAGCGTACGGAGCATGGCCACGTTGCAACTCCGCACCCCGGCATCGTTGGGTGGTGTCAATACGGGCGATAACTCCGCCATCATTCCCGGAAAAAAATTAGGCGAGGTGACGGAGCGCGCGCGCAAGTACCTGTACACATGGTACGACAGCAAAGGGACGCCCATCCTGTGGAAAGCGCGTATTGCTCAGCCCTACATTACAGTCGACGAATTTATACTCGAAGTGACGCACATGAGCAACGAAATTGTGGCCGACGGATTCTACGAGTACCATCGAATTTACATCAAAGGCAAGCAAAATGGAAGCGATGTGGAGCTTTCCTGGGAGTTTCAGGGTAAATATGGAAGCGGTATTTTATTTCCTCCCCGAAAAAACGACTACAAAGACACCGAAACGCGTTATAAAGTAGCACTTGATGAGTATCAAACGCGTTTGTTTAAACAACTCATCGCTTACCTTCGCCAATGAGCAGCACATCCTTGCATACCATGACCGAAACCCGTCAGGCCAATGCGTCTAACGCATCCAACACCATCACCCTGTCGCCCCGTGCCCGCATCGCGCGGTTAATTCTGATTTACCACTTTACCCTCATCGGGGTGTCCAGCGTTTACTACATCCTGCGCGGCTTCGACTTTGAGGAGTTTACCACCCTGATCGGCATATTAGGGCCCATTACGGCTTTATATGGCGGCGCAGTGTTCCGCTTCATCGGCCGCAGCATCACTGAACCACACCTCAACGGGCAAAATGACTTGCCCATCAACAGCCTCGTTAAATGGCTGGTGCACGGCCACTTTGTGGTCGTTTTGCTGCTCATTTCCCTCAAAGCGCTTGCGCCAAACGTCCTGAATTTTCAGGACATGACCATGTTTCTAACCTTGGTCGAATCGGCTATTGGCGTGTATATGGGCAATATTTTGCTGGCGCTGTTTGGAAAGGAGTAACCCCCGTCGCGGCGACTTTAGTCGCCGACAAACTTAACCTTTGTCGCCGACAAACTTAACCTTTGTCGCCGACAAACTTAACCTTTGTCGCCGACAAACTTAACCTTTGTCGCCGACAAACTCAACCTTAGTCGCCGACAACCCCAAACTTAGTTTGGGGTTGTCGGCGACTAAAGTCGCCGCGACGCTACCACTCCCCAATCGACAAAATGCCCGCACCGTCCACATTTCCCAATATCTCTTCAGCAGCGCGCTCTGGATGTGGCATCATGCCAAATACGTTGCGCTCGGCATTGCAAATGCCTGCAATGCTGCGCTCCGACCCGTTGGGATTGGCCTCTGGCGTTACGCGCCCGGAGGCGTCACAATACCGAAAAAGCACTTGTTCATTTGCCTCCATGCGGTCTAAGGTAGCGGCGTCGGCATAAAAGCGCCCTTCTGCATGCGCAATGGGAATCATCAGGGGTTCATGGACAGTCAACCCTGCGGTCATCAGGCTGTTGTCGTTTTCCGGGCGTATCCACACATTTTTACAGATAAAACGCTGATTCACGTTGCGCAACAGTACGCCGGGAAGCAACCCTGCTTCGCACAGTATTTGAAATCCGTTACAAATGCCAATGACAATTCCCCCATTATCTGCAAATGTTTTCACCGCTTTCATGATGGGCGAAAAGCGGGCGATGGCCCCGGTACGCAGGTAGTCGCCAAAGGAAAACCCACCAGGCAGCACCACAGCATCTATATCGTCGGGCAATACGTGGTCTTTGTGCCACACTTTCACCACCGGATTGCCCAGCACCGGCCCGAGCGCGTGCACCATGTCATCATCGCAGTTGGAACCCGGAAAAACAAGAACAGCAAATGTCATTTCAACAAAGGTATTAAGTGTTCAGAAAAAAGGGAAATGTACAGCAAGATCAACATCAACACGTGCAAGGCTTCCGCCAGGGCAAAGTTGCGTAATTCCTGAAAGCGCAAGGCCGTCAAAACGGCCATGGGAAAGGCAGCGAGGGCCCAGTGCGCCTGAGGCCACATGGGCTTTGTCGCAAATATAAGCACTGCCATTGCCCAAAACCACAACAAGGTACCCACAAATTTTTGTTCCTGAATAAGCCTTTTCCTGTAAAAAGCCTGAATATTGAGCGCCACAAACAACAACAGAAACACCAATAAACCTTTGCTCGCCCATTGATCAATACTGGAAGGCAAAGCCCCTCCCCATCCATTGCGCCAACCGCTCAGTTGTGTTTCCCAAAACCAGTTGCCCTTGTCAAACCAGAAAAAACCGGTAAAAGCCAAAAAATAAGCCACCAACACACCAGTGAATAAAACAATCCTTTCGCGCAGTGCATACGAACGCCAGATGCGTATGCTCATCAGCACGGCTATGATCATCCAGAAAAAAGAAGGGTAAATCAAACTCCCTGTGGCAACCCAAAAACCCAGGTCAAACGAAGGCTTGGTCACCTCTAATTTGTTGTACAATCCCGTCAACATCGGAAACAACACCGGAATTAGGGTGGCTGCCAACAAGGCCGGGGACAAAAAATGCAGGTCGGCTGTACAACTCGCCGCCAAACCATAAAACACACCCGGAAACCAATTGCGGTCTGGCAACATGCGCAGGTGATCTACCAGGCGATTCACTGCCACCGCCTGCACCACCACCAACACCGCCGACACCCATGCCGATGCAACGCCAGGAGTACGCAACACTTGCGGCAGCAATGCATACAATACGCCCCCGCCTTCTGGCTCGGGAGCATCTACCTGTATCCATCCCATCAAGGCTGGCAAGCGCAGCGCCAGGATGTACAGACCCAATAACAACGCCAGGGCAGGTTCGCTTCGTCGGAAAAAGTGTAACACGACACAAAGGTAACACCGTTGCAGCGACTTTAATCGCTGTATGCTGGCGACGAATACAGCGACCGCTATATTTTAACTATCCTTTCTATGAATACCCGCACGCCGTTATCCAAACCCGTGAGCCAATATACACCACTTGATAAGCTGCGCAAATCCAACAAATCGCTTTCCGCCTGAATTGCCCGATCTAACTTCAAGTGGCCGTCCTGGCTATACAGCAATAGGCGTTTGGAGGCACTCGCTCCCGGCCAGTATACCCGGAGCCATCCATTACTCGGGTTGGGCCACAGTGCTGTTTCTCTTGCATTTACCAATCCATCTGTGGATATGGTTCCCGCTACAATGCCCTCCAGACGGTACACACAACCTTTCGCGTCGGTAGCAGTAGCCTCATATTCCCCGCCTGCCAATCCTGTAGCCACCAGACCCGTCTGGTTACCTGCGGCCGCATTCCAGAGAATGTTGTACGGGGGCGTTCCACCAGCCAGTGTGAGGCTCACCGTCCACCCTGTACTAAAGGAATCCGTGGCTGAACTAAAAATAAATGCTGGCGGCTGATTTACGGTGTACGTTGCGGTAGTGCTGCAGCCCTCTTGATCGGTTAATGTGACTGTGTACATACCTGCCGGCAATTGCCCAATGGTGGTGCCGCTACCCCCCACACTCCAAAACAAGGTGTAGCCACCATACCCGCCCGTGGGTTGCAAGGCAATGCTGCCGGTACTGTCGCCATGACAAGCCAGCTCATTTATACCCAACACCTGCAACGCCACTGGCTGAGCGGCACCGGTTAATGCATAGACCGATGACTGTACCGCACAACCAAGCGCATCGGTTATCGTCGACGCGTATGCGCCGGCAAATAAACTATCGATTACAGAACCCATTGCACCATTGTTCCACGCATAAGCATAGGGTTGTTTGCCGCCACTTACCATTATGGTGATGCGGCCCTTGCCCGTAGCACAATCGTCGTTTGTCAACTGAGCAGAAACAATGTTCAGTGCTTGAGCGGGTTGTTGAATAACCACAGGCCCGGCCACCGCGGTACAGCCTTGTTCATCCGTCACGCTCACCGCGTATGAGCCTGCTGTCAAGTCCGAAATTTGACTCGTACTCCCCGATGTGCTCCAGGCAAACACATAAGGCGGTAGTCCACCAGAAACCAACGCCTCTAAACTGCCCGTGGAATCCCCTTTGCAAGCAATTTGAGTTTGGCCTTGAAACCCTACTTTTATCAACGGGGCTTCCTCAATCCAAATGGTATCGCTTCGGAACGAACAACCGTCCGCATCCGTAACCAACACCGAGTACGCTCCGCCGCTCAGGTTGACGGCCGAATCAATGGGCACAGCCACGTTGGGGTGTAGACCTACAGGTGCCGACCAGGCAAAATGGTAAGGCGCGCGGGCATTTTGTGCTAAAACCACGATTTTACCGTCCGAAGCCTCGTTGCATGACACCGGACTAACCGACGCCACCAGCGCCCGCACGTTGTCAATTTTTCGGCTAACCTGCACGTCGGGCAATACCAGCGCACAACCAGTTGCATCGCTTATGGTCACGGCATATTTACCCGCTGCAAGTCCAAATACGCCAGGCGCAGCTTGTCCCGTACTCCAATTGTACGTGTAAGGGGCTACTCCACCGCTCACACTCAACAACACGCTGCCGGTTTGTGGCCCAAAACAAGGAATATCGACGGTACTGACTTGTACGTTTATCGCCGGTGGAGCGTTGATGGTCACCGGGCCAAGTGTCGACGTGCAACCCAAGGCATCCGTTACCGTTACCGCATAGTCCCCTGCGGGCTCGGCAGATAAATTTTCCGTATCGGTTTGCCCGTTCCAATCCCATGCATACGGTGGTGTGCCGCCTTCCGTTTTGATGGAAATGGATCCACTTGGTTCGCCTGCACAAAATGCGTTTTGAACAGACACCAACATCATGGATAAGGCGGTGGTTGGCCCTTGAATTTCAAACGTATCGCGCAACACGCACTGCATCGCATCTGTCACGACCAAAAAATGTTGGCCAGCCGTTGTATTGGCCAATACCGGGCCGCCAGGCTGCCCATCCCACACATACATCAAAGGTGCCGTTCCTCCAGAAACCAAAACGCCAATATGCCCGCCGGGCACCACCCCCGCGCAGCGTACATCCGAAATGCTGTCTACAACCAAATCCAATACCTGTGGGGCGTCCAGCATTACCGGCAGCGACGCCACCGTACAACCATGCGCGTCGTTTACCGTGAGCTGATACAGCCCAAGGTCAAGGTTATTTAAAACTTCCGTTTGCCCGCCAGTATTCCAGTCATAATAATAAGGTGTAGTGCCCCCGCTTGTCACGGCCATGATTTTGCCATTGGCAGCACCCGCGCAGGTAGGTTGTTGCACCGCCAAGCCCGCTTCCAGCACATCTGGCTGAGTCAACACGGCGGATGCCATAGCAGTGCAACCCTGGGCATCGCTCACCGTGGCGGAATATGCGGCCGCAGGTATGCCGTATAAACGCTCAAAGGGAGACCCGTCTGACCATTCAAAAGCATAAGGCATGGTACCCCCGTTGGCTTGCGCCCACAGTTGACCGTTTTGATCTCCAAAACATCGAATGGAGTCCACCGTTGTAATCACCAAAGCCAATGAATCCGTAGGCCCTTCCACTTCCATGTTGGTCAGCACAGCCGAACATCCGTTGGCGTCCACGACTGTCAAAACATATATACCCGGCTCCAATGCTTCGGGGTCTTCACCTGAAAAGGCATTCGACCAGTCGTATAAATATGGCGGTGTCCCCCCCTGAACAGATACATCAATACGACCATCCTGTTGCCCGAAGCAGCGCTCGTTTGTTATTGCGTTCACAAAAGGGGACAACAGTGGCGGATCTGCAAGCGTCAGGTTGTCCAATATCTTTGAACAACCGCCCACGGTCACCGTTGCGGTGTACGTACCTGCCGCAAGTTGGTTGGCAATGGGGCCGGTTTGATTGTTGCTCCAGGTAATTTGCGGGTTTGCACCTTGCACGTTCAGGACAATGCGCCCGTCGGCTCCACCAGCACAATGCGGATGCTGCAGGGTGTCTATCTGTACCGAAAAACCGGGAGCGTTCACTACAATTTGGGGCAACACCATGTTGCAACCGGTAGCCGACTGGTCGGTAACGCTCACACGATAAACCCCGGTTTTCAAGCCGCTCAGAACTGTTTCCCCGGCGGGTGCATTGGTCAGCATACCCGGAGCAGGGCCGCTCCAGGCAAAGTTGTAAGGCGCTTGCCCATCCAAAGGACGCAACACGATAGCCCCGTCGGCTCCGCCGCATACTCCGGCTGGCAATACAAGCACAATTTCCGTCTGGGAAATGCCGCCCAGCGTCTGCAACATCAGCCCGGACGAAGCACTACAGCCTGCCGCATCGGTCAATGTGACTGTGTACGGTATGGTTGTCCCCGGTGTTGTGCCAGCATTAAGGTTAACAGAGGGCAACATTGAACCGTTGGACCATTGCACTGTATAGGGTGCCGCTCCGCCAACGCCCATTGCGGTCACCATTTTTTGCGCACCACGGCACAGCGCAAGGGTGTCGGGTACATTGAGGGTTACCATGGGCAACACGTTAACCGATAAAGGCAGTTCCAAAACATCGACGCAGCCTTCCGGTGTCGTTTTTACAGCAAAAAAAGTGGTGCTTTGAACAGGGGCAATCAGGGTTGGATGAACCAAAAAAGCTGGCTCTGGCGGAAAAGTGCTGTAATAGTACACGTCTCCGGGTGCAGCGGCCGTATCCTGCACACCCTGCGCCGCCAAATCTAAGCTGTCGCCCAAACACAACGACAAAGCAGGGGGCCCAATCAGCGAAGGTGCTTGCCGCACCACGAGTTGCACCGTACTGCCTGGACTGGCGCATTTTCCCGGAATAGAATCTTTTGCAAAATAAGTTGACGTGCCCAGGCCAATGATGTACAAGGTGTCACCCACATGCAGCACCTGCCCGGCAGCGTCAAACCAATACAACATGCCCAGAGTATTTTGCACGGTATACAGCACGCCTGTTTCGCCCCGACACACCGTATCGCCCTGTAAAACAGGCGCGGCAGGCGCGGCATCGTCGGCCGTTCCGTTGCAATTGTCGTCAATTCCGTTGCAACGCTGCTCTGGGGCTGAAGGAAAAATCGATGGATTGTTGTCGTTGCAGTCTCCCGACTGTTGTGCAAATCCTGGAGGTGCCTGGGCACTGCACGCCGCAATAGACACCGATTCAAGCCCCCATCCATCGCCATCCATGTCCCGGAAAAACACAAAATCCGGATTGCCCACAAACTGTGAACCGTAGAAACGCACGTTATCAAGCGCTATGTCGCCATAAGCGCCCAATGCCCCAGTGGCCACAAATTGAAACAATACAGATTGGCCATTGTAGGCATCCAAACGGATGTAGGCTGTTTTCCAGCCTTTACCCTGGTTGCCCGTCCAGGTGCGCAGGGTAGACCAGGTGTTTCCGCCGTTTGTCGACACCTGAAACGCCAGGCTGCCCATTTGCCCGATGTTTGTGTGCATATACAAATCCACTGAAAAATGACAAACGGCATTCGGTTCCGCCGCCACGTCGATGCAACGGCTGCGCAAAAAAGCTTTCTTTCCGTTGGCCCCGTTGAACGAACAACTGTTTCGGAAATAAAAATAATTGCCCGGGCCTCCTGCTGCCGCAGGAGGCCCGGCATTTGGCCAGGCAATACCCGGCCCGGTGCGCACTTTCCACTCAAAATCGTCGCCTAAAGGCACATTTTGCCAAACAGCAGATAACGGACAAGGATCAGCGCAGCCACTCGGGCAAAGCCCCAAGGTGTCCGCCGTTTCCTGTAGTGTTGGGGTGCAGGCGGTGAAAAATGAGGTTGACTGACCGTTTGCACTCCATACGCCGTTCGGACAAAGCCTCCGCACGTACACTTCATAGTCGGTCAAGGGCATTAAATTTTGGAACACAACCGAATCCGTGTTGGTTACCGGCAATATTGCGCCCCCTACACCCGGAACATCATCAATACCAGGAAAAAAGCCAACCGGGCCATATTCGACCACTAATATGTCATTTGGAAACATCGGCGACCAGCGCACCACGGCGTGATTTACATCCACATCCGATACCCATACGCTGTCGGGCCGCCCACAACCCACAAGCGTAAATACCATGCCGAAGGCGCGCAACAGCCCCGTGTCGTCTATTTTATCGTCGCAAATTTCGAGTTGCCAGATGCCTCCCGGATTTTGACCATTCATCAGCATAGACAAGGGTTCAACAGGCCTGAAATACCCTACCGGTGCATCTACACCGGACGTTGTTTGCAACGCTTGCGCATAAATTGCGTCCGTGAGTACAAAAGCGGGCGGACAATCGCTGCCGTCCGGGTTACCCAAGTGGTCGTCGCCTGGATTGAACCCGCCAACCAATTGAATGCGCGCGCCGTCGGGCGCTTCCAAAAACAAACGAATATCCGAACGCCAGCGGTGCTCCAGCACAATTCGGATCTCCGACAACAACACATCGACACCCAAGGCCGATCCGGGCGCATCGTCTACATACACGGGCAAGCGCAGGCAATTCGTGTCGGATAAGCTCCACGACAATGGACAAGGTCTGCTGTTGTTCATTGCGGTTCGAAAACTGCGGGGAATCGACCATGCACTGCGGCTTTGGTCGTTGCAAATGGTACGCACCGAAAAACGGTACTGTACTCCGGGAATGAGCCCGATCAGCACATAAGGCGGACTCGCGAGCACCGTGTGTGTAGGCATGCCGGTAAAGCTCCCTGTAGCCGGAATCACCTCGAGTTCGTACGCATCACCTACATCTGACCAGGTGAGCGTGGCTGAAGAGTCTGTCGTACTCAGGGCCTGCAACAGTTCCGGTCGATTGCATGCGCTGGATGCGGGTGCACCGCTCACAACTTGCGTAGGCGCAGAAAACAACGGATTGTACAGCGCCGTTGCAAGCACGGGCCAAATGAAAAAAAGAGCTGGATATCTCATGTTCAGAGCGGATTAGAATGATGATACCGGTTCAGAATGGTGTATTTTACCTGCAAATTAAAGACCAAAAACAGGAAAATAAATCAATGTTGCCTATCTGGCGTCCATTAAGCACACTTGGCGGGGTGATTTGTCAATTCCATGCTATTTTTGGCCGGTGATTACAGCCCGTGCCGTAAGGGCGACCACAAGGATTGACCGCATCGTAAGGGCGACCACAAGGATTGACCGCATCGTAAGGGCGACCACAAGGATTGACCGCATCGTAAGGGCGACCACAAGGATTGACCGCATCGTAAGGGCGACCACAAGGGTCGCCCCTACGCGTAATGATCTTATACCTTTTCATATTGAATTATTTTTTTCGCATGCAAAAAACTGAAAACTACGTGCTTGGCCGCTGGGTTGCCGGCGACGGCGACGGTGTTCCACAATACAATGCGTATACCGGAGCGGTCATTTCTACCGCCTCCAGCCAAGGCATTGACTACCGCGATGTGCTGGCATATGGCCGCGAAACCGGCGGCCTCACCTTGCGCCGCATGACTTTTCATGAGCGTGGCCGGTTATTAAAGACCCTCGCATTTTACCTCCTCGAACGCAAAGAGCGTTACTATACGGTAAGCCACCTCACAGGTGCCACCCGCCAGGATTCCTGGGTCGATATCGAGGGCGGCATCGGCAACTTATTTGCATACAGCAGTTTGCGCCGCCGATTTCCAGATGAGCCTTACTATGTAGAAGGCGATCTGGCGCGTCTATCCAAAGAAGGCACGTTCATAGGCCACCACATCCTGGTGCCCAAACATGGCGTGGCCGTGCACATCAACGCGTTTAACTTCCCCATTTGGGGCATGCTGGAAAAAATTGCGGTGAACCTGTTGGCCGGCGTGCCCGCTGTGGTGAAAGCGAGTGAACAGACGTCTTTTCTCACGGAAGCCATGGTGCGTGATGTGGTCACATCCAAAATATTGCCCGAGGGTGCCCTGCAACTCATCAGTGGCGAGGGTCGTGGCATACTCGACCATGTGACGCCGCAAGATGTCGTCACATTCACCGGCAGTGCCGCCACGGGCAAAAAACTGAAATCGCACCCGGCACTTCTGGAAAACGCTGTGCCGTTCACCATGGAAGCCGACTCCCTCAATGCCGCTGTACTGGGCGAAGATGCCGCGCCTGGCACCCCTGAATTTGACTTGTTCATCAAAGAAGTGCGCCGGGAAATGGTGACCAAAGCGGGTCAAAAATGCACCGCCGTGCGCCGCATCGTGGTGCCCGAAAAATTACTCGATGAGGTGCAAGCTGCCCTTGCGAAGGAGCTTGCCAAAACCATCGTAGGCGATCCCTCTGCCGAAGGTGTACGCATGGGCGCGCTCATCAACCGCCTCCAAATGGATCGAGTACAGGAACGTTTGGCCGAAATGACGCCCTTTACCCCAATTGTATACGGAAACCTGAACGCATTTGAAGTGGTGGGCGCCGACAAAGAGAAGGGTGCCTTCATGCCACCCGTGCTGCTGCGCAACGAAAAACCCCTCGAGTACACCATCACCCACGAGCAGGAATGTTTCGGCCCGATCAGCACCATTATGCCGTATAAAGACCTGGACGACGCCATCCGCATCACCCGCATGGGCAAAGGCTCACTGGTGAGCACCATTTGCACCTTCGACCGCAACACCCAACGCCAATATGTGCTTGAAGCGGCGCCCTGGCACGGCCGTATCCTGATGCTCAACCGAGAGTCTGCGAAAGAAAGCACGGGCCACGGCTCGCCCATGCCCATGCTGGTACATGGCGGGCCTGGTCACGCCGGTGGCGGCGAAGAAATGGGCGGCATCCGTGGCGTGTTTCACTACATGCAGCGCACCGCCATACAGGGCACCCCTACCGACATCACCAATGTGACTCGACAGTATCAGCAGGGTGCGTTGCAAACCGAAACAGACGTACATCCGTTCAAAAAACACTTCGAAGACCTGTTTGTCGGCGAAACCCTCATCACGGCCAAGCATACCGTGAGCGAATCTGACATTCATAATTTTGCCAACGTGAGCGGCGATAATTTTTATGCCCACATGGACGTCACCAGCCTGGAAGGCACACCGTTTACCAGCCGGGTGGCCCACGGGTACTTTGTGCTCAGCAAAGCTGCCGGCTTGTTTGTCGACGCCAAAAAAGGGCCTGTGCTGCTCAATTATGGCATTGATGAGTGCCGTTTCACCAAACCCGTGTACCCCGGCACCACCATTGGCGTGAAACTCACCGTGAAGGAAAAAATCGATCAGGAAAAACGGAGCGAAGACGACGTCCCCAAAGGCATTGTCAAATGGCTGGTGGATGTGTACGACGAAACGGGTGAAACGGTGGCAATTGCGACGATTTTGACGATGGTGCGGAAGCGCGGGTGACCGACCTGACACGTTGAGGGGAATCCTTCACCCTTGCAACAGCCACTCCCTTTCGGCTAATTCCGCTGTTTGTTCCACCTGGTTCTGCCAGGATTGATGGGCAAGGCGGTCAAATGACGGAATTTCCAGCCGACGACGCACCAAACGGATCAGGTTCAGGTAGTTATTGCGGTGATAGCCCAGGTCTTTTTTGCGGCGGATGAACGCCTGAAAGGCCTGTAAATGCGATTCCAGCAGATCGAAAGCCCCTATTTCGTAAAAGATTTTGAGTTGCAGGGTGCGCGTAGCCAATTGGAGCATGACATCTCGGAAATCGACATCGCGCAGCAGTTCCAGCGCCCGACCACCTTGCCGACGCGCGTAAGCCAGTCGGGCATGGTTGAAGCGCCAAAGATTCTTGCGGTATTCAGCAGGGAGCTTGTTTTGGTAGTCGTCTGTAAACCGTTCAGCCCAGTCGTATGCTTGCACCACCAATGCAGTGGTCACTGCGTTGAGGTAAGTTTGGTGTGGCAGGTAGCCGTTAGAAGTAAAGTACCCCTTTTCCATGCCATCGCAGTACAAATCGAACTGCTCCTGCCGGTAAGTCGTATTGCCGGCATTGTTCTGCCGGATGCAAAAATTTACGGCCAGTACGTACAGGTCGCGCAATTCATCATCGGGAAAACAGCCTCCATGCTCCATCAATGTATTGATGAACACCCGGAAATGCCCGGGGTGTTCGGGCGCACTCAACGAACGGAAACAATGGTAATAAATAGACACACCGGGTGCATCGGGTAGCCCTTTTGTTTCCAGATAACGCAACACATCTGGCAATAAACCAAAATCATAAGCCATGTTAGACATGGTTTGGTGCGACCACAAAAAACACGTTTGCCATAATTTGCGCGCCAAAAAAGCCGTGTCCAACTGATCCGACAGCAGTTGGCCAACAGCATGCATTTGTGCCGGCTGCTCAAAACCCATGTGATATGACTCCAGGACAAGTTTGTGCTGCGCGTCATAATGATCGGCATTTCGAAAAGGCTGTGTCGACAAATCCAACAGGGTTTTTTCCAGGATGCGTCGGCCCTCCTCGTTGAGCTGGCGCTGGCGCAATGCTGCCACACAAAGCCGACTACTTTCTGTTTGATTGTGTCGAAAAGCCTGAATGCTCAGGAATTCCAGCGCCAGCTTGTACAAAAAGCTTATGGTTTGCCGCAAACGATGGTCGTGATAGACCTGTCCGGGAAATACTTTTGGAAAAACAGTTTTTTTGTCAGGCGCTTCTTTTTGCATGGGCAGCAAGGCCTCCAAAAGCCGCTGTGTCTCCGGACGGCGGTTGAAATAGGGCGAGGCCACAAAGTCACGAAATGCGCGTTGCTCTTCCTCCTGAAAAGTACGCAGCAAAATCCACAGACGGGTTTTTTCCATTTTAATAGACTATGATTATGTCAATAAACTATTTTTCAATTATTTATGTACGTTTGTTTACATTTTCAATAGACAAAACTAATATTTTGTCTTTTACCGGCCTGAATTTTTCTGTCACTTTTGTACCATCAACATCAAATTTAAATCACTCAACATGAAAAGTGTTCGTATGCTCTCTCGTTTTTTGCTGGCCTCGGGGCTTTTGGCAAGCTGCCTGTCGGTACAGGCGCAAGGATTTATTTCGGGACAAGTTTCCTGTGCTGAAGTGGCGACTATTGAAATATCCGTTGAAACGCCAGACACAGTACTACATTTTTTCTACCAAATTGATAACTACTGTGGGTATTCCTTCTATGTGCCCGTTAATGGAAGGGTAACCATTACGCCAATATCAGATGAAGACCCGTTAAACGCGTTAGACGGCGTGAGTCCTTTTGATGCCGTGTTGATTATGGCGCATGTAACAGGCGCGAAACCTTTAGACTCGCCTTATAAACAAATTGCAGCGGACATTGACGACAATGGCCTGTTGAATGAACAGGACTCCGTGGAGCTTCGAAAATTATATTTGGGCATTTACACCAGTTTTCCGGGCGGCAATTATCGATTTATCCCTGCCAATTATGTGTTTCCCGATCCGACCAATCCTTTTTCACCGCCTTTTCCGCGCAGCATTGTATTGGACAGTATAGTCGGTAATGTGTCTGGACTGAATTTTATCGGCGTGAAAGTAGGTGACGTAAACAATTCATATAATTGTATTTGCGACGGAAATACAGTTTTCAATGGAAATATTTGGGGCGAGGTTATCTGGGACAAAGACGGAGATTGTCTGGCAGACAGCCTGGAGGAGTCGTTGGGTCGGTGGCCTGTCATTGCTGAAAATATGCAAACCGGCATCAAGTACACCCAGCTTTCGCGCAACGACGGGCTTTACCACTTTTCATTGCCCAATGGCAATTATCGAGTAAGCATTACCCCGCCAAACGGATTGTTGGAGTTGTGTACCGATACTGTATTGCAATACGTGGTGACCGACACCAGCAACGTTATCATTCGATCCTTGGCGCAAACCAAAAGTGTATGCGCCTACCCTGAAGTGAACATCAGTACGCCCTTTCTCCGTCGCTGTTTTCCCAATACGTACTATGTTTCTTACAGCAATCAAGGTACCACATTACTGGAAAACGCCGAGGTGTCGATACAATTTGATTCTTTTTTCCAGATACAAAGCAGTTCTATCCCATGGTATGCCACCAATGGGAATAAGTACATATTTCCTGTTGGCGATTTGGAACCCAATACCCATGGCCAGTTTACAGTTGGGTTTTTATTGGATTGTGACGCCGAAATAGGCTTAACGCATTGCACGCAAGCGGACATCGGACCTTATGCTCCTTGTGAATATTTATCTGGCTGGGACGGCTCCCGACTCCAGGTGGAAGCTTTCTGCATAAACGGGGACGTGCAATTTTCCATCACCAACCTGGGTGCAGATATGGCATCGCCAGTGGGTTATATCGTTGTAGAAGACATCATGATCCAGATGGTCAACCAGGGCTCCATACAGCTCGACAGCGGCGAAACGCAGGTCATCACCATTCCTGCAAACGGCAGCACCTGGCGCATCGAGGTTGGCCAAACGCCCGATAACCCTTACGGTCACTTCACCAGTGCAGCCATTGAGGGCTGTGGCACCAACGATTCAGGGTCGTTCAGCCTTGGATTGGTCAACTTGTTCCCGTTGGCCGACGACCCGGCATGGATAGACGAAGATTGTGTACAGAATATTGGATCTTTTGATCCGAACGATAAGCAAGGTTTTCCGCTGGGTATAACTGAAAACCATTGGGTACCCCGCGACCAGCGCATGGAGTACCTGATCCGTTTTCAGAACACCGGCACCGACACGGCTTTCACCGTGATGATTCTTGATCAGTTGGATCCACAGTTCAACGCCGCTACCATTCGCCCGGGAGTATCCAGCCATCCGTATAAATTTGAACTGCTCCCGGAGCGAAAAATGCAGTTCATTTTCCCCAACATCATGCTGCCTGACAGCAATGTAAACGAACCACTATCACACGGTTTTGTGCGTTTCAGCGTCGAACCCGTCCCAGGACTGGCCAATGAGACGGTCATTGCAAACAGCGCTGCCATCTATTTTGATTTCAACCAGCCCATCGTCACCAATACAACCCTGCACACCTTTGGCGAGCAGTACCTGCCTGTGGGCGTGGAGGGAATCCATCAGGGGTTGCTAAACGTGCGCATCTGGCCAAATCCGGTACAGGATTATACCATCGTCGAACTACAGTCTGCGTCACCTCAACGCGGCATTTTCCGGTTGTTCGACGTTCTGGGCAAACCAGTGCTTGTGCAGCCCTTTGATCAAAACCGTTTTTCGGTGCAGACCCGCGGGTTGGCTTCCGGTGCCTATTTTTACCGCCTGGAAACCTTGGAGGGTCGCATTTTGGGCGCGGGCAAGTTAAACGCGGGTGACTGACCTGACACGTTGAGGGGTTATCGTGTACACCATTTTTCCAAAAGAAAATGGTGTACACGATAACCCCTCAAGCTGTCAGGTCTGCTATTGCGTTGCCTCGTCCGCGTCTACCCGTCCCCAGCCGAAATTACCATTTCGGTTTGGGTAGTAGTTGCCGCTGGTTTTGAGTCGGTTAAACACCTGCTGGCGGCTCCAGCCGGGATATTTAGCCCACACCAATGCTGCGATGCCTGCGGTGCTGGCAGTGGCTACGGAAGAGCCGCCAACAGTAGACGGGTCGTTGCCGCTGTCGGCCAACGAAAGCACTGTGCGTTCGTTGCTGTTTTTTTCCATCACCAGCACAAAATCTACTTTTGACCCCTGGTGGCAGGAGTTGCAGCGGCTCGTCAGGTTGTCTTTGATGCCGGTAACCGCCACGCATTGCGACAAGCTGGCGGGGTAAATGACACCAACCCAGCCGCCCGTCCACGAAAACGACGTGCCGGCGGCGCAAAAGATGAGTTTTCCCTTGTTGTAGGCGTACGTAATGGCGTCTTTCATCTGCGAGGAACTGGTCAGTCGGCCCATGCTCATGCTGATGATGCGCACGCTCTCGGTGTTGCCTGCCAGGGTGAACGCGTCGGAAACACCTTTCACTTCGCGGCTTTCGTCGAGGTACACGTCAGCGGCTGCGCGCACGGAGGTCATGTCGGCATTATAAGCGATACCGGTTGCAGCGCCATCGGTTCCGCGCGGCGCGGCGCAGGCACCGATCATGGATGTGCCGTGACCACACTGGTCGTGCGGGGTTTCAACCGGGCCGATGGGAATGCCCAATAACGTTTTACGGGGCAAGGTCACGAGTTTAGTGATGTTTCGACCGGTAGAATTGCCCTGATTGAACTGCGAGCCCAGGTTGTCCTGGTCATCACTGGCTCCTGTATCGATGATCATCACGCGGATGTTGTCGCCTGTGCTGCGGCTCCAGGCTTGTGTGATGTTGTGGTATGAGTGGTTCCAGGACTGTTTGGTAGAGGGCGAAATGGTGGTATAGTCGGCAGGCGTGGTAAGGCCGGGTTCGGGCGTATTGTTGTCGCAGCCGGAGCCAGAGCGTTCGGTAACGCGGTTGGTCATACCCGGCTCGTAACCCATAGGTTCGGCATACCGCACCATTGGTGACTGGCGGAGCAGCTCAATGGTCTCGGGATTGCGTACGTACACATCAAGTACTGGCAATACGGCCTCCGGATACGCGATGAGGTTTTCAGCGGATACGGAGGGGTCGAGGCGTTGTTCAGATTCCAGGATCAATTGCAACACCTTGTTTCGGGCGTTGGCCCATTCTGGAGAAGTCAAATTGATTTCGTGGATTTGGCCGAGTACATCTTGAGCTCCGGCAGGCTGAAAACCGACAGAGAGCACAAAGTCGGCATTCGCAACGGCCGTCCAAACAAGATCGTCGGAAGCCAAAGCCCATTCAAAAGAGCCTTCGTTTTGCAACGTACCCATAATGAAGGCGTCAAGCGCGCCCGGATCGGGTATGTTAGCGGGCTTGGTCAAAGAGGCCGTTTCTGTTTTTTGGCACGACAAAATGCCAAACATCATCAGCGCAAGGGACAAACGCAACAATGAAAGTTGATTCATAACAAGGTTGTTTTTTTGGTAAATAGAATGGGGTAAATATCGACATTTCATTGAAATCTGAATATTAAATAAAAAGTTATCTGAAATTTTGCAAAATATATACATCATGTGCTGTCAAACTACTTTATATTTGTGTCGAAATTTCGAACCAATACCGTTGCAATCCACAACGGCCCATCCAACCCAATACAGGGCATCAACGCCCATCCCAAACGCTTGCTCCGGCAACTAAGTGTAAACGAATTTGCAATTTTGCCCATTCACGCCACATAATGCCTATTTGAGCGAATGCCATTGAATATTTTTTTTCTGTTAAGAATTTTACCGTCTTTTGCACTCAATGCAGTTTTTTTTTGCAGAACCTCAGCACGTCCTGTGAAGTGCCGAATGCTTGTCGCTCGAACATGAAAATGAAGATGACTTTTTCTCAAAAGTACTTATGTTGCTTTTTCTGCCTGTTGCTCACCGCTACGCTCGGTGCACAGGATATAACCCTGCGTGGCAAAGTGTTGGACGC
>Ga0247843_1002607_pt1 | contig 32128 bp, 26 predicted proteins | sample LaCruzMarch2017__FD_192420 | JGI IMG/M metagenome (GOLD analysis project Ga0247843, IMG submission 192420) | Freshwater microbial communities from meromictic Lake La Cruz, Castile-La Mancha, Spain - LaCruzMarch2017_8m | ecosystem: Environmental > Aquatic > Freshwater > Lake | place: Spain... | reverse complement strand
CCCGACGCGCGACGCGCGGCGGCGCCGCATGGTCGGGCGACCGCCATGGGCGACGATTCAGCGATGCCCTGGCGACGGACGGGACCGTCGAACCGCTCACCGGTCGCCTACTCCGAATCCCAGGTCGGGCTCCCTCGGGGGGGGGGTAAGCAGAGGCGGGGCGATCAGCCCTCGGAGCCGTACATCGACTCGGCGATCTTGTAGGCGCTGGTCTCGAGGGCGGACAGGTAGCTCCGGAGGCTCTGGGTGTCGACGCCGGAGTCGAGGGCCGCGCGGAGGTTGACGAGGTCCTGCTCGAGGATGTCGCGGAGCTCGGGGGTGAGCACCTCGCCGTACTCGCGCGCGGCGTTCTCCGAGGTGAGCAGCAGCGCCTCGGCGTTGCTGCGCAGCTCGGCGTACTCGCGGCGCAGGAGGTCTTCCTGCTTGGTGTTGACGGCCTCCTCGATGAGGCGATCGACGTCCTGCGGCGAGAGCCCGCTGCCGGCGACGATGCGCACGTCGCGGGTCTTCTTGGTCGCAAGGTCCGTGGCGGTCACCGAGAGGATGCCGTTGGCGTCGATGTCGAAGGTCACGTCGACCTTCGGCACGCCGCGCGGCGCCGGGGGGATGCCCGTGAGCTCGAAGTGGTAGAGCGAGCGGTTGTCGACGGCCATCTCGCGCTCGCCCTGGAGCACGTGGATGGGCACGAAGCTCTGGTTGTCGAGCGACGTGGAGAAGGTCTCGCTGCGGCGCGTGGGGATGGTGGTGTTGCGCGGGATGAGCGGGGTCATCACGCCGCCGGCGGTCTCGACGCCGAGGGACAGCGGCGTCACGTCGAGCAGCAGCACGCTCTCCAGCTCGCCGCGGATGGAGGCCGCCTGCACCGCGGCGCCGATGGCGACCACCTCGTCGGGCGACAGGCCCTTGTGCGGCGCGCGCTGGAAGAACTCCGCCACGCGCTTCTGCACCAGGGGCATGCGGGTCATGCCGCCGACCATCACCACCTGGTGGATGTCATGCACGGTGAGGCGCGCGTCGTTGAGGGCGCGGGCGCAGGGCTCGAGGGTCTGCTCGACGAGGTCTTCGACGAGCCGCTCGAGCTCCTGGCGCTTGAGCGTGCGCAGCACGTGGGCGGGGCCCGACGAGGTCGACGCGATGAACGGTAGGTTGACCTCCGTCTCCAGCGACGACGACAGCTCGTGCTTGGCCTTCTCCGCCGCCTCGCGCATGCGTTGGAGGGCGAGGCGGTTGCTCCGCAGGTCGATGCCGTGCTCCTTCTGGAAGTCGCTGACGAGCAGCTCGATGATGCGCTCGTCGAAGTCGTCGCCGCCGAGGAATGTGTCGCCGTTGGTGGCCACCACGCGGAACACCCCGCGGGTGATCTCCAGGATGGAGACATCGAAGGTGCCGCCGCCGAGGTCGTACACGGCGATGCGCTCGTCGGCGTTGCGGTCGAGGCCGTACGCGAGCGCCGCGGCGGTGGGCTCGTTGATGATCCGCTTCACGTCGAGGCCCGCGATGCGCCCCGCGTCCTTGGTGGCCTGGCGCTGCGCGTCGTCGAAGTACGCGGGCACCGTGATCACCGCGTCGGTGACCTCCTCGCGCAGGTACGCCTCGGCGATGGACTTCATCTGCGCGAGCACCGCGGCGCTGACCTCCGGCGGCGACATCTGCCGGCCCATGACCTCCGCCCAGGCGTCGCCGTTGGGCGACGCGACGATCTTGTAGGCCACGCGCGACGACTGCTTGCGCGCCTCGTCGGAGTCGAACGAGCGCCCCATCACGCGCTTGATCGAGACCACCGTGTTCTCGGGGTTTTGCACGGCCTGGCGCTTGGCCACCTGGCCGACCAGGCGCTCGCTGCCGCCGGAGAAGCCCACCACCGAGGGGGTGGTGCGCGCACCCTCGGCGTTGGGGATCACCACCGGTGCGCCGCTCTCTACGATGGCCACGCAGGAGTTGGTCGTCCCCAGATCGATGCCGACGATCCTACCCATGAGCTACGTCCCCTCCCGATCAGTTGGCGTTGGAGTCGTCGTCGCTGGACGGCGCGGGCGCGGGCGCGCCCTTCGACACCGCCACCATCGCCGGCCGAAGCAGCCGCTCGCCGAGCTGGTAGCCCGGCACGAGCTCGATCGCCACGATGCCCGCGGCGTGCTCGGCGCTCTCCACCTGCTGGATGGCCTCGTGGATGTTCGGGTCGAAGGGCTGGCCGACGGGCCGCAGGCGCTGGCCGCCGAGGCGCCCGACGGTGTCCTCGAAGAGCTTGAGCACCATCACGACGCCCTCGGCGATGGCCTTGGCGTCGGCCCCGGTCTTGGCGTACGTGGCCGCGCGCTCGAGGTTGTCGAACACCGGCAGCAGCTCGCGCAGCACGTCTTCGCGGCCGCGGTGCTTCGCGTCCTGCTCGTCGCGCTTGCTGCGCTTGCGGTAGTTGTCGAAGTCCGCGAGGGTGCGCAGTAGCTGGTCTTTCAGCTTGTCGCGCTCGGCGGTGACCGCCGCGACGGGGTCGACCGGGGGCGGCGGGCTCACCGACTCCGCCGGCGTGGGCGGGCGGCTCTGGGTGGGGCTGGTGCTGGCGGCGGTCTCCGGGGTGTCCGAGGCGTTGCCCGGGGTCTCGGAGCCGTTGTCATCGGGAGAGTTCTGGTTTGTCGCCATGAGGGAGGACCTGTCAGGGGCTCAAACAGCGCCGCGCGACGCGTCGCAGGGTGGACCTGTCTATCATAACGGCCCCGCGGAGTGGCAAGCCTTCCCGCGGCACTGCGCCCCGATGATCGACGTGGGCCGCGATGTGCCCGGCGTCGATGCAGCGGAGGAGCGGAACAGGCAGAGCGGGTGAGCAGGGTGAGGGGGAGCGAGGCGGAGGGAGGCGCGGACGATCAGCGCGCGAGGCCCTGCACGCGGTTGATGAACGCCGCGTCGGCGATGCGGCCCACGAGGCGGGCGCGGGTGCGGGTGAAGACCTCGTTCCACTGGGCGCGCTCGGTGGCGCTGATGGTGCCGACGGTGATGCCGCGGGTGCCGATGGTGCGCACCGCGAGGGCCTCGTCGCGCCGCAGGTTCTGGATGAGCAGCTGGTGGAACTGCGTGGCCGTCTCGCGCAGGATCACCTGCTGGTCGGCCGGGAGCGAGTTGATCTGCCGCTTGCCGAAGATGGTCGCGCCCACGATGACGTTGGTGGGCATGTCGAGCATGTGCGTGGCGCGCGTCGTCCACTGGAGCGACACCGCCGCGACCGGCGAGGTGATGAACGAGTCGACCCGGTTGGTCTGGAGGGCGGTGAGCACCTCGGGGAGCTGCATCGCCACGGCGCTCACGCCGAGCTCGGTGTAGAAGCTCGGCATCACCAGGTCGTCGCGCCAGACGTACGGGTGGGTGCCGCGCATGTCGGCCGGGGTGCGGACCGGGACGCGCGAGAAGATCCGGCCGAAGCCCACGTCGGCCCAGCCCATGAACGCGAAACCCGCGGCGTCGAAGGCCTGGACGATGTCGGCGTTGGTGCCGACCCGCGCCGCGTCGAGCTGCGCGTTGGACCGGAACATCCCGGGCATCTGGAACACCAGCGCGGGGCGGTGCACCTGGGCGAGGCCCACCGCGGTGACCGAGCCCGCGTCGATGCGGCCCGCGCGGATCTTGCGGACCACCTCGGACTCGTCGCCCTGCACGCCGCCGGGGTAGATGCGCAGCGACAGGGCCTTGTTGGTGCGGCGGCGGAGCTCACGGTTCCACGCCTCGAGCACGCGCATCCACGTCGAGCCCGCGGGGGCCAGCGTGGCGAGCGAGAGGGTGCGGGTCGCGGCGGGCGCAGGCGCGGGCTGCGCCTCGACCGCGCGGCCGGCGAAGAGCGCGCCGAAGGCGCCGAAACCGACCGCCAATAGAGCCAACCGATAGCGCTTCATGGTGTGTGTCACTCCTGCGAAGGATTTGTGGTTCCCGCCGAGACGGCGCCCGGCGGGACGTTGATTCAATTGGCGGGGGCGGGGGCGGGGGCGGGAGCGGGAGCGTCACCCGTGGGGGCGGGAGCGTCGCTCGCCGGGGCGTCCCCCGTGGGGGCGGGGGCGTCGCCCGCCGGGGCGTCGCCCGCGGGCGCCGTGTCATCGGCGGGGGCGATGAGGTCGTCGACCTGCGCGAGGTAGCGACGGGCGCGGCGCTTGGCGACCTGGTTGGCGAGGCGCTGCTCGGGCATCACGTCGCCCGCGTCGATGACCTCCTGGAGGAGGCGGGTGTACAGCGCGCGGTCTTGCACCATCACCGCGTACACCCGGGCCATCATGACCTTGTACGTGAGGAAGTTGCCGCCGGTGCGCGCGATGGCCGTCTCGAACATCTCGCGCGCCCGCACCGGATCGCCGCCGAGGGAGGCCGACGTGCGGGCGTAGTACGAGCCCATCGCGACGTACGGCGCGTAGTTGTTGAAGGTCGGGTCGAGCGCGAACACCCGCTCGAAGCAGGCGATGGCGAAGGGCAGGTCGGCCAGCACATCGGGGTCTTCCTTGTTCAGGCTGATGTGCCGTGCCCAGTTGTAGCCGAGCCAGAAGACCATCCCGGCCTGCTCCTGGTCGTCGAACTGCTGCAGGTACGAGCGCCACGCGTCGATGCCCCGGCCGTAGGCCCCGGCCGCGCCGCCGTCGCCGTCTTCCTCGAGGGTGAGCGCCTCGAAGCCGACCTGCTTGCCGCGGAGGTACGCGAGCGTGGCGCGGTTGCGGTAGTACTCGATGCGCGCCTCGTCGTCGGCGACCTCGGCCTCCTCCATGCGGTCTTCGAGGAACGCGAAGCCGAAGGAGCCCAGCGCGCGCATCAGGTTGCCGCGCAGCAGCTGGTTTTGCGGGATCACCAGCAGCAGGCCCTCCATCTGCGTGATGGAGTACGGTAGCGCGGCCTCGGCCGTCGCCGGGTCGGAGAACGCCTGCATCGCAGGCGCCGCCTGGTTCATGATCCGCGCGGTGGAATTCGCGGCCAGCTTGGCAAGACAGCCCGTCTGCCCGAGCGCGAGTGCCGCGACCAGGAACCCCGTGTGAAAACGTCGCATGGCGAAAGGGGTTAGTCCCAACGCACGGTCCATGTCAACGCCCACGAGAGAGGGTTGTACGAAGGTGCGTCCCGATGGTGTGCTAACTCCCTTGCAGAACACCCCGGGGCGCGGCTCTCACCAGCCCTAAGAGCCCCGCAGGGCGCCCTACCGAAGACATGCCATCCCCCAACCGCCGCGCCCCGCTGCTCGCCCTCGCCGTCACCCTGGGCCTCGCGCCCGCGGCGTCGGGCACCACCCTCGTCGCGCGCCCCCTCGACGCGATGATCCGCGAGGCCGACGCCGTCGCGCTGGTCACCACCCCCGCCGCGCTCGTCGCCCGCGCCCGCTGGGCCGAGGGGCGCATCGTCACCGAGCTCGACGTCTCCGTCATCGAGGCCCTCCGCGGCGAGCTCTCCGTCGGCTCGCTCACGCTCCGTCTCCCCGGCGGCACCGTCGGGGCGGTCACCCAGCACCTCCCCGGCGCGCCCGCCTTCGCCCCCAACGGCACCTGGATCGTGCTCCTGCGCCGCCTGCCCGACGGCGCGTACACCGTCTTCGACCTGTGCCTCGGGCAGCTCCCCGTCGCGCTCGACCCGGACACCCGCGCGCCGGTCGTGCGCCCCGCCTCCGCCGCCCAGGTCACCCTCGTACCCGACCCCCGCGCCCCCGTTGCCACCGCGAGCTCCGGGCTCCAGGAGATCCCCGCCGCGGGCCTCGCCGTCGAGCGCTTCGCCGCCCTCGTCCGCGCCCTCCCCCGCTGACGCGCGCCGAAGCCCTCCCCATGCGCCCACACCCCCTCGCGGCCGCCCTCTTCTCCCTCTCCCTCTCCCTCTCCGTCTCCCTCGTCCCGATCACCGCGCGCGCCTTCTGCCGCACCACCACCTGCGGCGCGCAGCCCGACCCCACGACCTGCCCCACCTGCGGCACCCCCATCTCCTGGGGGCGCGCGTGCATCGGCCTCCGCGTCGACCCGCGGGTGCTCCCCGACACCCTCACCGCCGGCGCCTTCCACGGCCACGTCGTCGACGCCGCGCGCGCCTGGTCGTCGCCCTGTCCGGGCGGCACCCTCCCCGCGGCCTTCTCGCTCACCGTCCTCGACGACCTCGTCACCCCGGTGGGCTACTTCGAGGGCGCGCCCAACTCCAACACCGTCACCTTCCGACCCCGCTGGGGCGACGACGCCTTCCACGCCCCGGACGCCGCGGCCATCACCATCGTCACCTTCACCTCCGCGAGCGCGCGCATCCTCGACGCCGACACCGAGTTCAACCTCCGCACCGACGCCAACCCGCGCGGCTTCGTGTTCGCCACCGACGGGCGCCCCAACGCCGCCGACCTCCCCACCATCGTCACCCACGAGCTCGGGCACACCCAGGGCCTCGCCCACTCCGCCGAGCGCACCGCCGTGATGTGGTTCTCCGCGGGCCGCGGCGAGCAGCGGCGCGTGCCCACCGCCGACGACCGCGCGGGGCTCTGCGCCATCTATCCCCCGCGCAGCGTCGGGGCCTGCGAGCCCGACCCCGGGCTGCTCACCTTCCGCGGAGGGGGAATCTCCTGCGCGACGTCGCCGCGCAGGGGCGGCGCGCCCTGGTCGACGGGCCTCGCGCTCGCGGCCCTCGCGGCGCTCACTCGGTGGGCCCGTGCCAGCTCCGCCCCTCGTCGCGCGTCTCCAGCAGGTGCAGCCCCGCCACGGTCGTGACCGCCGGGTGCGTTAGCGCGGCGCGGTCGTCCGGCCCGCCCACAACAGCGGCGCGCCGTAGGGAATGATCGCCTCGTCCGCCGTCACGAGCTGCATCCGCTCGACGATCGCCTGCGCGACGAGCATGCGGTCGAAGGGATCGCGGTGATGGGACGGCAACGCCCCCGCCCTCAACGCGTGGCTGATCTCGATCGGGAGAACCCGGATCGCCGAGGTCGCGAGCTTGGCCGGGAGCCAGCGCTCCGCCGGCCCCGGAAGCGCGAGCTTGCCGAGCTCGGACTTGATCGAGATCTCCCAGGCCGACGCGACCGACAGCAGCACGTCATTCGAGGGGTCGGTGACAGCGTCGATCACGTCCTGCCGAAGGCGCTCGGGTTCCAGCCACAGCCACAACAGAACGTGGGTGTCGAGCAGGAGCCTCACTGGTCGCCCTGCTCGAACTCCTCGATCAGCGACGCCGGGGTCTGGTCGAAGTCCGCGGCGATCGTGATCCGATCGCGCTCCGACCCGAGCATCTGACGGCGGCGCTCGGCGACCTCTTCGCGCGATTCGCGCTCGCCCAGCACGATGACCTCGACGTCACGACCGAGGAAATCCACGAGGTCCGGGATCTCGATCGTCGTCGAGTCGATGCGGCACCGGATCCTGATCGCGTCCATCAGCCAGGGATACTCCCCGCCCCGGTGAGCGTCGAGGGTCGCGCCGACGCGCAGCGCCTCCCTCACTCGGTGGGCCCGTGCCAGCTCCGCCCCTCGTCGCGCGTCTCCAGCAGGTGCAGCCCCGCCGCGGTCGTGACCACCAGCAGCACCCGCGTCGCGTCGCTGTACAGCTCCACCCCCTGCACCAGCGCGCCGTGCTGCGTCGCCGCGGCGTCGAGCAGCACCCGCTCGTCGCCCCACGCCCCGGCGCCCGCCCCGCGGCGCTGGACGCCCACGATCGTGCCGCTCGCCCGCGCGCTCAGCAGCGTGCCGTGCGCCGTGCGCGCGAAGCGCTGCGGCCACTCGGGGTGCATCCGCCGCCCGCCCTCCGCAGTCGGCGTCACGTACACCGGCAGGTCGACCGGCTGCGGCGTCGCCGGCGCCTCGACGGACCCGCACCCCCGCGCGCCGCACCACACCACCGGGCTCGAGCGCGGGCGCTCGCGGCCGTGCAGCAGCAGCCCCCCCGCGTCGCAGCGCAGCGTCGCCGCCTCGTCGAAGCGCCGCCCGGGGCCGGGCCGCGCGCTCCACACCTCCCTCGCCGCGGCGCCGTCGATGGTCGCGAGGCGCCACTGGTCACGCCCCGTCACCGCCAGCCAGAGCGTCGCGCCGGTGCGGCACATCGTGAGCCCCGGCCGCCGGTCGCGGGTGCGCCACGCGTCCGGCACCGGCACCGGCAGCACCGCCGCCCGCGCGCCGCCCGTCGCCCGCACCACGCGCACCGCCGCCCCGTCGCCCTCGGGCGTCGTGTACGCCGCGAAGACCGCCGCGGTGCCTTCGCCCACCGCGATCCGCTCGTCCTCCGTGGAGCTTACCGAGCTTTGTAAGAGCCGCACCGCCGTGGCCGGCTCTCGGCCCGCCACCGGGAGGCGCGCCAGCACCGGCCCCTGCCCCCGCACGGCCTCGCCCAGCCAGAACACCCCGTCGCGCACGACCCCGTCGAGCCGCACCCCGGTCGGGTCGACCCCCGCGGGCGGCGCCGCGATGCGCGCCACCCCGAGCGCCGCGTCGACCCCGTCGAGCAGCACCGGCGAGAGCCCGTCCCCGCGGCCGTCTTCGGGCAGCACCCGCACCAGCCCCGACGGGCCCAGCGACCACACCCGCGCCTCGTCGCGCGCCCGCACCACCACCGTAGGAGCGCCGAGCCCTAGGGACACCGCCGAGATCGCCGGGGCGGGCGTGCCGACGAGGAAGCGCCGCGGGCTCCCGAGCGGCAGCGGGAAGAGCCCCGGGAGGTCGATGGTCACCGGCGTGGGCATCGGGGTCACCGCCGGGGCGCGCCGGCCCTTCGACTCGAAGACCATGCCCCCGCCGGTGGCGAGGTCGATCTCCGCGGCGGTGCGCGCGAGCAGCTCGGCCACGAGGTCGAGGTCGGTCTCGGCGTCGCCTGCCCGCACCTGCCACACGAGGCCCACGCGCGACATGGCCCGGGTGAGCTCTCGCGCGCGGCGGGCCACCTGGGTGCGGGCCGCGCCGGGTCGGCCGGTGACGTCGACCGCGGCGCCCTCCACCGTCAGCGCGCGGGCGAGCGGGAGGCAGTCGTCGATCCAGGTGGGCGACGGGGTGAGCGAGGTGTCCATCGCGAGGCGGCGCAGGCGCTGGCGGGTCTCGTCGACGTGGTCGACCCGGCGCGCCCCGTCGGGCCCGACGAGGCACAGCCCCAGGGCGGCGAAGCGCTCGCGCTCGCTGCGCCCGGCGCGCGCGGCCGTTCGGCTGCGCCAGTGCTCGACCCCGTAGGCGAAGACCCCGATCGCCGCGAAGGCCAGCAGCGTCGAGTGGGAGTTCGTGCGGCGCATCGGGGGGGGGTAGGCGATGGTAGCGGCGCGGGGGCGGTCCCGCCATGCGCGGGTGGTGTGGTAGACCGCGCGGCGCCCATGGACGTCACCCTCGCCGACGCAGACGCGCTGCTGGCCGCGGCCCGGGAGGCCGCCGCCGTCCTGATGGAGGGCTACCGCCGCCCGGTCGAGGTGGAGCACAAGGGCCCCATCGACCTCGTCACCCGCTGGGACCGCGCCAGCGAAGACCGCCTCCGCGACGCCCTCGCGCGGGCCTTCCCCGGCGTCGCCCTCGTGGCCGAGGAGAGCAGCACCGGCCCCTTCCCCGACGGCCTCGCGCTCTGGGCCGACCCCCTCGACGGCACCACCAACTTCGTCCACGGGCATCCCTTCTTCGCGGTGTCCGTCGGGCTCGCGATGGGTTCCGCGCTCCTCGCCGGCGCGGTGGTCGCGCCCGCCCTCGGCCTGGCTTGGCACGGCGCGCTCGGCCACGGCGCCTACCGCAACGGAATACCCTGCCAGGTAAGCATCACGGCCTCCCTCGACCGGGCGCTGCTGGCGACGGGGTTCCCCTACGACAACGCCACCAACCCCCTCGACAACTTCGCGGAGTTCGCGGCCCTCACCCGGCGCTCCCGGGGCGTGCGTCGCTGCGGGGCCGCCGCGCTCGACCTGTGCCTCACGGCCGACGGCACCTTCGACGGCTACTGGGAGCGCTTCCTCAAGCCCTGGGACCTCGCCGCGGGCGCCCTGCTGGTGCGCGAGGCGGGCGGCTGCGCCACGGCCCTCGACGGCGGCGCGCTGGACTTCCGCGAGGGATGGCTGGCGGCGAGCAACGGCCGGGTGCACGACGAGCTCGTCGCGGCGCTGGCTGCGGTGCGTCGCGGCGGCGGGTGACGCGACCCGCGGGCTGCGGTAGTAGCCCACTCCCATGACGCCACGGTTCGAGGGACGCTGGCTGGGGATCACCGTGGCGGCGCTGCTCGCGGCGGGGTGCGGCGCGCGCACGGGCCTGCGGGTCGACCCGCCGACCCCGGTGGACGCCTCGGTCGACGCCCCGCAGCTCGCGCCGGAGCCCCGGTGCCGCGCGCTGCGGGTGCGCGCCCGGGTGACCACCGAGGCCGCGCTGCGCCTGGTCGTCGACGACGTCACGCCGCAGTCCACGGGCTACGCCTGGGCGCTGCGGCAGGCGCCGCGGCGCTCGGTGGCGACGGTCGCCTCCGCGGGCGACGACCGCGCCGCGCTCACCCCCGACGTGCAGGGCACCTACGACCTCGTGGTCACCACGCCGTACCGGCTGCGCAGCGGCGAGGCGCTCCAGTGCCCGGTGACGGTCATCGCCGACCCGCTCGACCCGCTGTGCCCCGGCGACGCGCTGGAGGAGCCCACGGTCGCGGCGCTCGCCCGCTCGCAGGCGCAGATCGCGCTCGACCCCGCGTGGTCGACGCCGCGGGTGGCCGACGACGCGGCGCGGTCGTTCACGGCGATGGCCACCGACGCGCCCTCGGACGACGTGGCCGCGCTGGTGATCGAGCTGCCCGAGTCGCGCTCCCTCGCCGAGGCCGCGGGGGTGTGGGAGGGGCGCATCGCGGCCAGCGTGGGCGCGGTGCCGGTGCTCGTCGGCCGCGAGAGCCGCACCGACGAGGGGTGGCTGCTGCGCCGGAGCTCGTTTCGCCTCGCGTCGCAGGAGACCACCGCGGCGGTGGTGCGCGACCGGGTGGCGCGCGACGTCACGATGCTCAACCCGGGGCCGTCGCGGGCGGGCTTCCGCGGCGCGCGGAGCTTCACCCTGGAGGTGAGCACGGTGCTGCGACCGGAGATCGGGCGCGCGGTGATCGTCGCGGCGGCGGCCCCGGAGTCGCGCTTCGACGACCCCCGCGCGAGCACCGCCATCCGGCTCCAGGACCTCACCAACGCCACGGGGCTCGGCGACGCGCGGGCGACGCTCGACACGCTCTGCCAGCGCATCGTGGCGACGCGCAACGTGACGGCGGACTTCCTCTGGCTGGTGGACACCTCGCGCTCGATGGAGGACGACCAGGAGCGCCTGGGCAACGTGGCGGCGCGCTTCTTCCGGGAGATGAGCGCGGCGGGCATCGACCTGCGGGTGGGCGTGGTGCAGGCCGGCAGCGCGGCGCAGGGCCCAGACCTGGACAACCCCGGCTTCGCGTGGATCAACGGGGCCGACCCCGACGGCGCGCGGCAGCTCGCGTGGGAGGTCACGTACCAGCGCTTCGGCGACGACCTGCGCGACACCCGCCAGCCGTACCCCCTGGAGGGCGGCGAGGAGGAGCCCGTCGCCGCGGCGGTCACCACCGCGCTCGCGATGGACCGCCGCGCCATGGACCCGGACGACCGACGGCGCTTCCGGGCGGGCGCGCAGCGGGTGGCCTTCCTGGTGACCGACGAGGCCGGCACCAACGACGACCTGCGCTACTTCGCCAACGACCGGGTGCGCTGGGGCGCGCTGCGCGAAGACCGGGTGCGCGCGGTGACCCGGTGGTTCGGGAGCAACGGCTGGCTCACCTTCGCGATGGCCAACCTGTTCTCGCGCTCGGCGTGCCCGTCGACGGACAACTTCGTCCCCTGCGTGGTGACCGGCAACGGCGGGGCGTACATCCCCATCAGCACGGCCTCGGACGCCGAGGTGTCCGCGGCGCTGTCGCGCATCGTCGACGCCGTGGCGGGGGCGGCGAGCGAGTTCCAGGTGACGGTGCCGCCCATCTCGGCGTCGCTGCGGGTGCGCGTCGACGACACGCTCACCCCGCGCTCGCGGGCGGACGGCTTCGACTACGACGACTCCGCGCGGACGATCCTCTTCCGCGGCAACACCTACCGGCCGCGCCGCGGTCAGGCGGTACGCGCGGCGTACTTCCGCTGGCGCTGAGCCCGGATCCGGGTCAACGAATCGACGACGCTCGCACAACTCTGGTAAAGCTCCAGCCATGTCGCATGCAAGACTGCTTTCGGTCGAGGTCTCTCGATTCAAGAGTTACAACAACGCGACTCGTCTTGACCTAAAACCACTGACGGTGCTTGTTGGAAGGAACAACAGTGGCAAGAGCACGATGGTTCAAGCGCTCCTTCTCCTCAAGCAGACCCTAGAGAGCCCGCGAACCGAGGTCCCACTGAGCCTGGTCGGTACCGTTGAGGCTCTGAGTCTTCGCGAGCTTACATACGGGTGGCCGAAATCCATCAACACGACGGAACCCGGACCAACGTTCACGATCACCATTGAGTCCCAACTTGACCTTGCACGCGCCGCATCCAATACAATCAAGACAAGCGAGAAGGTACTGATCGACAACGGCATTATTGGCCTGAAAAACCTTACGTCACGCCCCGCGGCACTGGTCAAGACTACCGTTGGAATTCGATTCCGCGAGAAAGGCCGCCACGCCGTCTTGGATTACGTAGACGTTCACTCTCACGAGTCCGATATTTATCGGTCAGACTTTCGTATTCTCATCTCACTTCGGCATGATGGCTCGGCCGGAATTTGGGCAGGAGGGGATCACTCGCCAGGCCTTGGAGTGGAGTGGGATCATTTCATTCCTCATCTCACCCTTGATCGTGCCGGACTTGGCCCCCGTGATCTTGACCGCATTCGTCATAATCTCTGGCTCTTTCGTTGCCAGCAACCACTTGATGATCTCCGAGCGCTTTTGCGCGGATTCGGCTTCCTCGGTTCAACCCGGGCTCTTCCGCCGACGCTCTACCCGGTCAGTGCATCGGAACCGCCTGACAACGTTGGTGTTTCGGGAGAATACGCCGCAGAATTGCTCCACGCCCGCCGAGATGATGTCGTTCATTACCTGCCGCCCATTTCCATAGCCAATAACGTTCCATCGGTGGACGAAATTGTTCGCGCGCGCCCGCTTTCTGAAGCGGTCAACGACATATTTTCTGCCATTGGACTTGATGGCCATATATCCATTGAAGACGTAAAGGACGTCGGCTTCAGACTACTATATGGAAGGGCGACTCTCCAACACGTCGGCCGGGGCCTCACCTATCTCCTACCGCTCATCGAGTACGGGCTCCTGCTCGACCCGAAGCGCTTCGATGCCTCCACGGGTGACGTCAGCCGCGAGGAGTTCATCAACTCCCTCACCAGCTACTCGCTCGCCGCGCTGGAGGAGCCCGAGGCGCACATCCACCCGAAGCTCCAGACGCAGCTGGCCCACTGGTTCGTCGCGCTCGCGATGTGCGGCCGCAATCTCATCGTCGAGACCCACAGCGATCACCTCGTCCGCCGGCTCCGTGGCCTCATCGCTCGCGCGCCGAAGGGTAGCCCCCTCGAGATATGGCTCCGCGACAACGTCTCGATCGTCGAGGTCTCCCGCGACGGGGAGGGGCGCTCCTCGCTGGTCTCGTCTGCGCTCACGCCGAGCGGTGAGTTCGAGCGCTGGCCCGCGGACTTCATGGACGTCGCGACCGACGAGGAGCGCGAGATCTACGACGCGGCGCTCGACAAGTCCGACCCGACCTCTCTCCCGCCCGAGATGGATGGCATCGTTCACGACGAGGGCGACGAGCCGGAGGAGCCCTGATGCTCGTCGTGCTCGACCCCGGCTTCTTCCGCGAAGAGGGCATCGACAGCGCCGACCATCCCACCCGCGAGGCTGCGATTCGACGGCTGATCGGGCGACTCGACGACGCCAACCGCCTGCTCGCGCGCCATAACGCTGGCCTCGTCGTCGCGGTCGACACCTTCATCTGGTTCGACGCGATCTACCAGCGCGAGGCGCGTGCCCTCGAAGCCATCGAGCACCGACCCTTGAAGCAGGGCCTCGATCGCCTGCGACAACACCGGCGCAGCGGACGAACCCTGCCGGGTGTCCCGCTTCGGGGGCAGATGTGGGGCGTCCCGATGATGGCCGACTGGCCGGGCTTCGGACGAAGCTGGCGCGCAGAGCTGGAGCGCGTGCTCGCCGCGTCGGTGGTGTCCGCTGCGGGTAGGGGCGTGCCGGTGGTCTTCCTCTGCCACCGCATCCACGGTCGCAACACGGCCGAGCGATCGGCCGTGGGCGTCGAGTTCGTCGAGGTGCTGCGCTGGCGCCTCTCGGCCTCGATCGCGGGCGCTCCGCCGACGCGTGTCCCCTGCGTCGGGCGCTTGCGTCACCTCGACGTGCCGTGGACCACACGCCTCGATGGTCGCCTGCCCGATCGGCACGGCCCGGGGCTGCACCCGTACTGCCCTCCCGCACGATGGATGAACTCCAAGACCGCCGTGTCAGGCACCCACCAGAGCCGCCCGTGCTGGCTCGACGCCCAGGGTCAGTGGTGGGCGCGCCCATCCACTGGCGGCGGGTACCACTGGGATGTCTGGCTCAACGGCGCACACAGCCAGCGCATCGGCCTGAGCCAGCTCAACGTGACCCAACACGGAGCACCGCCGGGCGAGGGCGCCCCAGGCGATCTCCACCACGTACCAACCGGCAAGCAGCACGCGATCAAGAACACCTCGGGCTGGCACTGCCCGCCCTGACGGGTGCCCATGAGCCGCCTGCGCGGTCGGCGTCGGGTCGTGCTAACGGTGGGTCGCGATGAAGCTGACCCGACGGACGTTCATCAAGGTCGCTGGCGCCGCTGGCATCGCGGGCTGCGCGGGCGAGGACGCCGCGACGGTGCCCGACGGCGAGGTGCTCGAGGACTTCGACTCCGGGCCCGACGAGATCCTCGACGCCGACCCCGACGCGCCGCCGATCGAGGACTTCGACGCCGCGGGCGACGACGCCGGCCCGGCCGACGACGTTCCGACGAGCCTCGACGCAGGCGCCGACGCGGGCGCCGACGCGGGCGCCGACGCGGGCGCCGACGTGCCCATGGACGCCCCGCGCGACGTGCCCAGGGACAACGGCGTGGACGTGCCCCGAGACATCGGCGTGGACGTGCCCAGGGACGTGCCCCGGGACACCGGCGCGGTGCGGGACGCGGGCCCGCCGGTCAACCCGGACTTCCGGGGGCTGCCCGAGCGCGCGGCGCAGTTTCCCATCGGCGTGATGGCCGGCGACGCGGCTGACACCTCGGTGATGTTCTGGACCCGCTACGAGGGCGCCGGGCCGGTCTCGCTGCGGGTGCTGGAGATGGAGGGCAGCCGCATCGCGGCGACGCGCTTCAACGGCCGCGTGACGCCCGACCGCGCGGGCTTCGTGCGCACCGTCGTGACGGGGCTGCGACCCAACCGGCAGCACCTGTACGCCTTCCTCACGGGGCCCACCGATCGGCCGACCGGGCGCAGCCTCGTGGGGCGCGTGCAGACCGCCATCCCCGCGGACTCGATGCTCCCGATCACCTTCGGCGGCACCTCGTGCTCCAACCAGTCCCACCGGCCCTTCCCGGTGCTCCAGCACGCGGGCTCGCGCACCGACCTGGACTTCTTCATCCACGCCGGGGACCACACCTACGCCGACCACGGCGACAACGCCGTCACCATCGGGCAGTACCGCGCCAGGTACGCCGAGAACTGGGCCTCCGCGGGGATGCGCGCGCTGCACCGCTCGACCGGGATGTACCTCACCTGGGACGACCACGAGGTGTTCAACAACTGGAACCCCGAGACCATCAGCGGGGCGCGCCTCGCCACCGCGCGCCAGGCCTTCTTCGAGCACCGCGCGACCCGACGCAACACCGCCGCGCCGGACCGCCTCTGGCGCAGCTTCCGCTGGGGCCGCACGGCGGAGATCTTCATCCTCGACTGCCGCGCCGAGCGCCGCCCCTCGACCCGCTCGACGGACGCCTCGCGCGCCTCGACCTACCTCTCCCGCGCGCAGATGGACTGGCTGAAATCCGGTCTGCGCGCCTCGCCGTGCGTGTTCAAGTTCATCGTCAACTCGGTGCCCATCGTCGACCGCGCCGGGGCCGACAGCGACAACTGGAACGGCTACGCCGGGGCGCGCCGGGAGATCCTCAACCACATCGCCAACAACCGCCTCCGCGGGGTGATCTGGCTCTCCGGCGACGTGCACTTCGGCGGCGTGTGCACCGTCGAGGCCGCCGGGGCCTGGGGCGACATCTGGGAGGTCATCATGGGGCCCGCGGGCGCCAACCGCGACTCGCGCCCGTCCGTCCGCCCGTCGCAGTGGCCCGTGCTGGTGCACGACGTCCACAACTACACCGTGCTCCGCGCCGACCCGAGCACCCGCACCCTCACGGTGGAGTTCATCAACGCCGCGGGCAACCGCATCGCCAACAGCCGCTGGAGCCGCAGGTTCTGAGCGCCGCCGCGCCCCACCCCGCACCCTCACCGATGACCGACCCGTCGCCCCCGAAGCCCGCGCTGCCCCCGCACCCGATGAGCCGCTCCGCCCGCCGGATGCTGCTCCTCGGCGCGGCCTACCTCACCCTCGGCCTCGGCGTCGCCGTGCTGCTCGGCGGGGCGTCGATCATGGCCGCGGGCTTCGCGTTCGGCGGCGCCGTCTTCATCGCCGCGGGCGTCCGGATGCAGCGCATCGGCCCTGCGGTGATGATCAACAACGCCGCCCACGACCTGCTCACGCAGGGTCGCTACGACGAGACCCTCGCGCTGCTCGACACCATCCCCCCGGCGCGCCGCACCGGCCTCGTGGGCATGGCCGTGCTCTCGCAGCGCGCCTACGTGCTCTTCGCGCAGGGCGACACCCCGGCGGCGCTCGCGCTGTCCGCGCAGGCCCTCGCGCGGAACCTCCCCCTCATCGCCCGGGCGCACGGGCGGCAGTACCGCCTGGCGCTGCGGGCCAACCGCGCGCTCATGCTCGCCGCCGCGGGCGAGTCCGCCGCGGCCCGCGCGGAGGCCGCCCTCGTCGACGCCGCCCCGGAGGCGCTGCCGCTGCTCAAGGGCACCGTCGCCCTCGCCCGCGCGGTCACCTACGCCCGCGCCGGCGAGCGCGAGGCCCTCGTCGGGGAGCTCTCCCGCTCGCGCGCCATGCTCGACCAGCTGAGCGGCCGCGAGGCCGTGCTGGCCCGCGCCCTCGGCCGCCTCGCGGCGGTGCCCGCGGGCAGCGCGTACCGGGCGCCCGCCGCGCGCGACGGCGAGCTCTCCCCCGCCGCCCGCTGGCTCGTCGGGGTCGTGCCGCAGGCCGCCGCCTTCGCCCCGCGCGCCGCGCAACCCGGCCCCGCCGTCGACCCGGCCCGCCTCCCGTCGGCCTCCGCCGACGCGCTCGCCCGGGTGACCGCCCACCGCGCGCTGGCGCGCAAGCTCGCGCCCTCGCCGTACCGCTGGCGCCTGGCCGCCTGGCTCGCGCTGGTCATGGCCATCACCGCGGGCATCCCGTACCTCAACCGGGCCTTCGGGCTCTCGCTCAACCTGGGGCTCCTCGCGGTCCCCGTGGTGGCGCTCATCGCGTACGCGGTGCGCCACAACCGCGGGGTCGACCGCGCCATCCGCGGCGCCCGGGCGCTCTTCGCCGACGGGCGCGTCGACGAGTCCGACGCGGCGCTCACCCGCGTGAGCCGCGACCCGACGCACACCTACGCCGCCATCGCGCTGCTCGACCTCGCGGAGCACGCCGAGCGCCGCGACGACCTCCCCGGCGCCCTCGCGCTCTGCGACCGCGCCCTCGGCCGGATCTTCAAGAGCGCCAACGTGAAGGCGAGCGTGAGCGACATCCTGCTGCCCTCGCTCATCGCCCTGCGCGCGCGGGCGCTGGCGGCGACGGGCTCCACCGACGACGCCCTCGCGGAGCTCGCCGTGATCGCGCGCGAGCACCCGACCTACCCCTTCGCGACCAGCGCCGCGCTGGCGGTGCGGGTGATCGTCGCGCTGCGCCTGGGCGACCGCGAGCTCGCCCGCGACCTCGCCCGCACCCGCACCACGGACGCCCGCCTGCCTCACCACGTCGCGATGCTCTTCGACCTGCTGGTGGGCGATGGCGGCTGGTGCGAGGCCGACGGGGAGCGCGAGCGCATCGAGGGCGAGCTGGCCGCCCACCCGGGCCTGCGCGCGTGGATCGAGCGGGTGTCGCCCGGGCTCACCGGCTCGTACCCCGCGCTCACGAGCGTGCGCATCGCCGACCTCGGCGGCGCGGCGGACGCCGAGCCGACGGGCGCATCGGATGCAGCAGCGGGTGGACCGAAGGGCGCGACGCGCGAGGGCTGAGGCGGGGGACTACGGGGCCTTAACCCTTCCACGGTGCCGATGGGCCCGTCACCGCGCCCTGAAGGACGCGGCAACGCCTGCAGCGATGAAGGCCGCAACGGCCTGTACGATGTCCTGGGACCGCGACCAGCCCGCTTGCGGGCTTCACTGCTGCACACGTTGCCGCGTCCTTCAGGGCGCGGCAACGGGCGCGGCGGCACCGCGCGAGGGCTGAGGCGGGGACTACGGTCGGGTCATCTGGTCGACGGCGTGGGTGGTGGCGGAGCGCATCGCGCGGCGCACGGCGTCGCGGAGGCCCTCGTCGGTGTCGGCCACGTCGCCGGTCAGGATGATGGTGGACGCCGACGCGAACTCGTACGCCCGGCCGGGCGTCGAGGAGACCACCACCGAGGCCTCGACCAGCACGCGACCGGGGCCGCGCACCACGCGCAGCACGTTGGCGTCGAGGACGTGCCCGCCGCCGCGCGACACCGCGCGGGCGCCCCGCGAGGCCGGCTCGGCGAGGCCCACCCGCGAGACCGTGGCGCGGGCGGCGAGGGCGTCGTCGATGCCCTGGCGGGCGGCGGCGAGCGCGGCGTCACCCCCGACGCCCGCGGCGTTGGCCACGGCCCCGACGGCGACCGGGGTGCGCGCCCCCCGCGCGCCCTGGATGGATCCGAGCAGCGCGCTCGGGTCGAAGGACCGCGAGGCCAGCGCCCACCCCCCCGCGAGGAGGGAGAGGGCGAGGAGCGAGGCGCCAGCGACCCACGGGGCATGGGTGCGAAGCGGGGACGGGGATTTGGACATGGAGCACCTCGCAGCCAGGCGACGAACCGGATGAGACCTATACCCCCGCGGCGGCCGCGGTGTATCGGGGTGTCCGGTCGGCGGCGAGAGCCACATCCCGGGCCCCCCCGAATCTCTTCATCGGACAATCGCCGCCTTGCCCATCCGCCACACCCCCGCCGCGGGCGAGCTCGTCGAGCTCGGCCGCTTCGACATCCCCGGCGTCGCCACCGGCCGCCGCGTGCGCGCCTACCTCCCGGCCCGCCGCCCGAAGCGCGCCGCCCCCCGCCGCGCGCTCTACCTCTTCGACGGCCAGAACCTCTTCGACGACGCCGGCGCCTTCGCCGGCGCCTGGCACGCCCACCGCGCGCTCGACCGCTACGCCCTCCGCCGCGCCAATCCCCCGGTCGTGATCGCCATCGACCACGGGCACCACGCCCGGCTCGAAGAGCTCACCCCCTTCCGCGTGGGTCACCGCGGCGGCGGCGGCGAGGCCTTCGCCCGCTGGGTCGCCGCCACCCTCGCCCCGCACCTCCGCGCCGAGCTGGGGCTCTCCGCCGCGCCCGTCGACGCGATCATCGGCGGCAGCTCGCTCGGGGGCCTGGCGGCCCTCTACGCGCACTTCGCCTTCCCGGAGGTCTTCGGCGGGGCGATGTGCCTGTCCCCGTCGCTCTGGTTCGGCCGGGCGCAGATGGTCGACTTCATCGTCGGTCGGGGCGTCCCGTGGACCTCGAAGATCTACCTCGACGTCGGCGGGCGCGAGTCGCGCCACACCATGATCGCCGCCACCGCCGCGATGGCGCGGCTGCTGGAGGCGCGCGGGTACACGAGCGCGCGGCTGAGGTTCAGGGAGGAGGCGCAGGGCCGACACCACGAGCGGGCGTGGCGTCGGCGGCTGCCGGGGGCGCTGCGGTTTCTCTTCGGCTGATCAGCGCGTCCCGCCGCTGTTGCCGCCGGACAGCTCCATGAGCTCGTGGCGCGCGCGCTCGCTCGCCTCGGTCACCCGGGTCTGGCGCCGCAGCGAGTGCAGCGAGCCGCGGTCGAGCAGCACCTTGAAGCCGCGGAAGGCCATGTCGCGGCGGTAGGCGTCGTTGCCGAGGGCCGCCTCGCGCATCAGCCGGCGCACGTCGTAGGCGCTCACGCCCATGGCGTTGTCCCACCCGCTGCGCAGGCGCGTCGTGAGCCAGTTGACGGCCCAGCCGAAGTGCTTGTTGGCCTTGCCGGCCTCCAGGAGCGTCGCCACCTCGATGCGGCGAAACACCCTCGCGTCTTCGAACATCGGCGCCGTCAGCGGCAGCAGCGACCAGTTCTCCTGCACCGTGGCGTTGTTGGCCCCGCCGCCCGCGCCGCGCGGCGCGAACTCGTTCTGCATCATGCCCGCGAGCTCGTCGTTGGCCACCAGCACGTCGAGCAGCGCGTTGCCCGCCCGCGCGTTGCCGCCCAGCACCACCGCGATTCCCGCCGCGAAGCGCACCCCCGCGTCTTGCGGTTCGGTGGTCTGGAGCAGCGGGATGAGCGCGTCGCTCGTCGCCTCGTTGGCCCCGAAGCCCGCCGCGATGGCCGCGCCGCGCATCACGTCGGGGTTGGTGCCCCGGCGCAGGTAGGTCTGCACCAGCCGCGTGGCGATCTCGGGCGTGGCCCGGCCGCGCAGGGCGTAGATGTAATAGATCCGCGCCTCTTCGGGGACGCGCGTGTCGGTGGCCTTGGCGGCCATGTCGGCCAGCGCGGCGTCGTCGGCGACGGCGGCCAGGGTGTACCCCGCCTCCTCGCGCAGCGAGCGCCGGTCGTTGGGGTCTTCCACGATGCGCCGCAGCTCGCGCACGGCGGCGGTGCGCGCGGCGGGGGCCACCGGCGTGGGGCCGTAGGTCATCCACGCGAGCGCGCGGATGGCCGTGCGCCGCGAGGCCAGCACCGGCTCGTCGACCACGGTCTCCTCGACCATGTGCAGGTTGGCCGGCATCCGGGCCATCGGGAGCACGCGCCCCACGCAGTCGGCGCTGCGCAGCGCGCAGAGGGCCACCGCGGCGCCCTCCATCGCGTCGGGCTGCGAGAGGAAGGGCGCGACCACGCCGCCCACGGAGGGGTCGCCCGCGCGGGAGAGGGCGATGATGGACGGCGTGCGCACGAAGTCGCCCTGCGGCGAGCGGATGATGGCGAGCAGGCCCTCCTTGGCGCGCGCCGAGGCGCCGGGGACCTGCCGGATGAGGTCGAGGGCCTGCTTGGCCTCGGAGGTGGAGTTGGGGTCGGTGTGCGTGAGCGCGTGCGTGGCGTACGCGAGCAGCCCGTCGACCGAGCGGGGGTCGCCGATCTCCGCGAGGCCGAAGACGGCGTTGCGCTTCATGCCGACGGAGACCTCGTCGGTGCCCGACGCGATGCCGAGGGCCTCGAAGAGGGCGTCGCCCGCGTCGGGGTCGCGCTGGTCGCGCAGGAGGCGCGTGGCCGTGGCGCGCGTGGGGAGGTCTTGCGCGCTGTGGATGATCACCCCGAGGCCCTGGGCGCCGGAGCTCACCGCGAGCGCCGAGAGCACGCCCTCGCGCTCGTCGGGGTGGGCGTTGAGGAAGCGCACCAGGGGCTCGGCCGCGCGCGGGTCGCCGGTGCGCCCGAGGCCGATGGCCGCCTGGCGGGCGATGCTGACGTCGGGGTTCTGCACGAGGATGGTGAGGTCATCGAGCACCTCGGGGGTGCCGATTTCCGAGAGGGAGAGCGCCGCGAGGCGGAGCGACGTGGGGGAGCGCGACGTGACCAGCTCGTGGAGGTTCGCGCGGCCCGCCATGCGGGCGACGAGGGCGGGGTCGAAGATGCGCCGGCCGTCGAGGTTGGTGACGGCCTGGAGCTTGTTCTCCTCGAGCAGCTGCCGCACCACGGACCAGGCCTGGGGCTCCTGGAGCACCACGAGGGCCCAGGCGATCTCGAGCTTCTCGGTGGTGGGGTCGGCGGTGGGGAGCGCGGCGAGCAGGGCCGAGCGGGCGGCCGCGGCGGCGGGGAGGCCGATCTCCGCGAGGCCGAGGGCGGCCTGCTTGCGCCCGGCGCCCGGCTCGGCGAGGCCCTCGATGAGCATCGGGACCGACTGCGGGTCGCTGAGCTGCGCGAGGAGCCGGCGCGCGGACTGCCGCACGCTTCGGGCGGGGTACCGGCCGTAGACCTCGCGCACGAGACGGGCGGTCTCGGCGTTGGGGAGGTTGCGCTCGGTGATGGCGGCGAGCTCGGCGCGGCCGCGGGCGAGGTCGTTCGCGTCGGTGGTGGCCTCCCGGGCGGAGTTGACCATGTAGTACCCGGTGCCGCCGCCGACGCCGAGCACCGCGATGATGCCCAGCCAGCCGACCGGGCTCACCCGACGGTTGATGCGCCGGACGGCCTCGTCGTCGCTGACCATCGGACCGCCGTCCCCGCCCGGCTCGTCGGGCACATCAGGCACTTCAGGGAGGTCGTCGTGGTCGCCCGGGTCGCTCGTACGCATGATGGATTCAGTCCCTCCAACCGTGGATTTCGCGCGCGGACTCTAGATCACCCCCGCGCGAGAACACAACCGCGCGGCGAGCGCCTCGACCTGCGCCCGGAGCGCCTCGCGGTCGCCCGAGTTGTCGATCACCTCGGTGGCCACGGCGACCTTCTTCTCCAGCGGCCACTGCGCGTCGATGCGCGCCTGCGCCGCCGCGGCGTCGATGCCGTCCCGCGCCATCAGCCGCGCGCGCTGCACCTCCGGCCGCGCCGTCACCACGACGAGCCCGCCCAGCGCCTCGTGCGCGCCGTTCTCCACGAGCAGCGCGGCCTCGTAGATGACCAGCGCAGCCCCTTGGGCGGCGAGCTCCATGAAGCGCTCGGCGCTCCACTGCGCGATGCGCGGGTGCAGGATGCCGTTGAGCCGCCGGCGCGCCGCCTCGTCGCCGAAGACCCGCTCCCCGAGGCGCTTGCGGTCGAGGGTCCCGTCGGGGGAGAGCACCCCCTCGCCGAAGGCCTCGACCACCGCCGCGAGCCCGGCGCTGCCCGGCGCCACCACCTCGCGCGCCCCGTGGTCTGCGTCGACGACGGCGACCCCCCGCTCGGCCAGCAGCGCCGCCACGGCGCTCTTCCCACACGCGATGCCGCCCGTCAGACCGATGACCACCATAGGGCGAACCTCTTACCGCACTCGCGCGATTTTCGCGTCCGGGCGCGCTCCGACGGTACGGTGCCCGTCGCCACGGTGAGCGACCCGCCCGACCCCACGCATTCCAGCCAGGTGATCCACGTCGACTTCGGCCGCGGCCGTCGCGTCGAGGACGCCGTGCGCCGCCCGCCGAGCCCCGAGACGCCCGGCACCGACACCGTCGCGCGGCTCTTCTCCGCCCGCGAGGTGGCGGAGATCCTGAAGCTCCGCCGCGGGCGCCTCGCCAGCTGGGAGCGCATGGGCATCGTGGCCCCGAGCGCCCGGGTGGGCCACCGCCGCGCGTACACCTTCGCCGACCTCCTGGCCGCGCGCACCACCCGGCGCCTGGTCGACGCGGGGGTGTCGCTCCGGGCGATCCGCCGCGCGGTGGAGTCGCTGCGCACCACCGAGCCCGGCATGGCCCGGCCGGTCACCGACGCCCGCCTCGGGGCCGAGGGGCACCAGCTCGTCGCCCGCCACGACGGCGCGCGCTTCGACCCGGTGACGGGCCAGCGCCTGCTGGACTTCGAGCTGAGCTCGCTGCGCGAGGACGTGGTGCGCGCGCTGCGCCCGCAGCCCTCCAAGCGCCAGCGCGACGCCTACGCCCACTACCTGGAGGGCCTGCGCCTCGACGAGGAGGAGACCACCCGCGACCGCGCCGAGCAGGCGTACCGCAAGGCCATCGACCTCGACCCCCGGCTGGCCACGGCGCTCACCAACCTGGGCAACCTGCGGCTGGTGGCGGGCGACCGCGCGGAGGCCGAGTCGATGTACCGCCGGGCCATCGCGGCGGACCCCTCGCAGGCCGAGGCCCCGTACAACCTGGCCTACCTGCTGGTCGAGCGGGGGGTGCACCACGAGGCGGTGCCGCTCTTCGAGCGCGCGCTGTCGCTGCGGCCGGACTTCGCGGAGGCGCACTTCAACCTCGCGATGGCCCTCACCGAGATCGGCCGCAAGGAGCAGGCGCGGGCCCACTGGCAGCGCTACCTGGCGCTCGACCCGCAGGGACCGTGGTCCAACGTGGCGCGGCAGCACCTGCGCGACGACCCGACGGAGTAGGCGCCGCGAGGAGAGCGCCCGCCCACGCCGACGGCCGGCTCGATTTCGGCGAGCGCCCCGGCGTGCGCGCCGACCCCATCGTCGCGGTGGGCTACGTGGTCGTCGCCCAGAGCCCCGAGGCGATGGCCGTCGCGTCGGCGCCGCTCGACATGCTCTTCACCGCCGGCGTCGCCCGCGGCGTCGCGCCCTATACCTGCCGCTGCCCCGCGGCAGCCGCCACGTGCGCGGCGCCCCGGAGCCCACGCGCATCGACGAGCTCAATTTCTGCCCGCCGGACAACCCCGCCTGCGCGCAGTACCGCCCCGACATCCACGGAGCGCTGCTCAGCGAAGGGGATCGGAGTCCGACCCACCCCATCGCCCCCCCACTTGACCATCGACCCGCGCGGCCTACTCCATCCGTCGATGATCGACCGCGCCGCCCTCGTCGCCCTCGACAAGCGCCACGTCTGGCACCCGTACACCCCGATGGATCGCTACCTCGCCGAGACCGACCCCCTCGTCGTGGTCGCCGCCGAGGGCTCGTGGCTCACCGACGCCGACGGCCGCCGCTACCTCGACGCCAACGCCTCGTGGTGGGTCGCCTCGCTCGGGCACCGCCACCCGGCCCTCGTCGCGGCCCTGCGCACCCAGCTCGACTCGCTCGCCCACTGCGCCCTCGCGGGCATCACCCACGAGCCCGCCGCGCGCCTCGCCGCCGAGCTCTGCGCCATCGCGCCCGAAGGGCTCTCGCGGGTGTTCTACTCCGACAACGGCAGCACCGCGGTGGAGGTCGCCATCAAGCTCTGCGGCCAGTACTGGGCCCAGAACGGTCGGCCCGCGCGCACACGCTTCATCGCCCTCGACCATGCCTTCCACGGCGAGACCCTCGGGGCCACCAGCCTCGGCGGCGTCTCCACCTTCACCCGCGTCTACGCCCCGTGGACCTTCGAGGTCATCCGCCTCCCCCTCGCCGACGAGAGCACCACCTGGGGGCAGTGCCTCGACACCCTCGGGCGCCTCCTGCGCGCCCACGGCGACGAGGTCGCGGGCGTCGTCGTCGAGCCCATGGTGCAGGGCGCCGCGGGCATGCGCATGCACCCGCCGGAGTTCCTCCGCGCCCTGCGCGAGCTCACCCGCGCCGCCGACACCTTCCTCGTCGCCGACGAGGTGTTCACCGGCCTCTGGCGCACCGGCGCCCGCTGGGCCTGCGACCACGCCGACGTCGCCCCCGACCTGCTCTGCCTCGCGAAATCCCTCTCCGGGGCGACCGTGCCCTTCGCCGCGACGCTCACCACCGAGCGCATCTTCGACGGCTTCCGCGGCGACGACAGCCGGGCTTTTTTTTACGGCCACACGTACTGCGGCAACCCCCTCGGGGCCGCGGTCGCCCGCGCCGCGCTCGGCGTCTACCGCGACGAGGACGTCCCCGCCCAGGTCGCCCGCAAGGCCCCGCGCATCGCCGAGGCCTTCGCCCGCATGGGCGCCCTCCCCGGCGTCGCTCGCACCCGCTCCCTCGGCATGATCGGCGCGCTCGACCTCGGCGGCGACGGGTACCTCGCCCGCACCGGATGGCGGGTCTTCGAGCAGGCCCGCGCGCGCGGCATCTACCTGCGGCCGATGGGCGACACGGTGTACGTGACGCCGCCGTTGAACATCCCCGACGGGGAGCTCACGCAGCTGCTGGACGGTGTGGAGGAGAGCGTACGGGCGGCGCTCTGAGGGACGAGCGCCGCGGAGACCGACGAGACGGAGAAGCTCAGCCCTGCTTCTTGGGGTTGGGCATCTTCATCTCGGTGAACATCACGTGCTTGCGCACGACCGGGTCGTACTTCTTGAACTCCAGCTTGTTGGTCGTCGTGCGCTTGTTCTTGTTCGTGTAGTAGGTGAAGCCCGTACCAGCAGACGACACCAGGCGGATCATGTCACGCATCGCAGTCCTCGAAGTTCAATCGAGCGCCGGCACTGGCGGGCGCTGAGGGGCCGCGAACCTACACGACCCCGACGCGATTGCAACTCCTGCGGCGGCGCCTAAACCTCCGGTACCCTCCCGGGCACCATGGAGATCGAATTCGTCGGCGCGGCCCAGACGGTCACCGGCTCGATGCACCTCGTGCGAACGCCGCACGCGCTGCTGCTGCTCGACTGCGGGCTCTTCCAGGGGCGGCGCCAGGAGAGCGCGGAGCGCAACCGCCACCTGCCGCTGCCCGTGAAGGACATCGACGCCGTCATCCTGTCGCACGCGCACATCGACCACTCCGGCGCGCTGCCGCTGCTCGTGAAGCAGGGCTACGACGGCCCCATCTACTCGACGCACGCCACGCGCGACCTCTGCGCCGCGATGCTCATGGACGCGGCCAGCATCCAGGAGTCCGACGCGCGCTACCTCAACAAGCAGATCGAGCGCGGCCAGCTCGACTCCGACCGGGTCGAAGCGCTCTACACCGAGGCCGACGCCGTCGCCGCGCTGGAGCGCTTCGTGACGCTGCCGTACCACCGCACCTTCGAGGTGGCGCCGGGCGTGCGGGTGACCTTCTTCGACGCCGGCCACGTGCTCGGCAGCGCCATCACCGCCCTCGACGTCGACGAGGGGGCGAAGGCCCGGCGGCTGGTGTTCACCGGCGACCTCGGGCGCAACCACATGCCCATCCTGCGCGACCCGGAGGTGGTGCCCGGCGCGGAGATCCTCATCAGCGAGAGCACCTACGGCGACCGGCTCCACGACCCCATCAGCAAGATGGACGACGACCTCGCGGAGACCATCAAGCGCACCTTCGCCCGCGGCGGCAAGGTGATCATCCCGGCCTTCGCCCTCGAGCGCGCGCAGGAGGTGGTGTTCGCCCTGAAGGCCCTGCGGCGCAGCGGGTCGCTGCCGCCCATCCCGGTGTTCATCGACTCGCCGCTCACGGCGAAGATCACCGAGGTGTTCAAGATGCACCCCGAGTGCTTCGACGAAGAGGCCCGGGCCATGGTGCGCGCGCAGGACCCGCCCTTCGAGTTCGACGGGCTGCGCTACATCGCCGACGTCGAGGCCAGCCGCGCGCTCGCGCAGCGACCCGACCCCGCGGTGATCATCTCGGCCAGCGGGATGTGCGAGGCCGGCCGGGTGCTCCACCACCTCCGCACCACCATCAGCGACGAGAAGAACACCGTGGTCATCGTCGGCTTCCAGGCGCAGCACACGCTCGGCCGCCGGCTGGTCGAGCGGCGCCCGAAGGTGCGCATCTTCGGGGTGGAGCGCGACCGCCGCGCCGAGGTGGTGGTGCTCAACGGCTTCAGCGCCCACGCCGACCGCGACGACCTCCGCCGCTACGCCACGGCGTGCCGCGAGCAGGGGTCGCTCAAGGCCGTGGCCCTGGTGCACGGCGAGCTCAAGGCCCAGGCGTCGCTGCGGGACGTGCTCCTCGAAGACGGGGCCCCGCGGGTGATCATCCCCAGCCCGGGCGACCGGCTGACGGTCTGAGCCCGGCCGGGCAACCGTGCTAGCGTGCCCGTCGGTGCGCGCGCTCACCCGCAACGTCGTGATGGCCTCGGTGCTCGCCGGCTGCGCAGACGAGCGCCCGCCCGGGCTCAGCGCCTTCGACGCGGGCGACGCCACCGCCGCCTTCCCCGACCGGGGCGGCGGGCGCCCCGACGGCACGCTGCCCCTGCGCGCGGCCTCGCCGTACCCCACCTACAACCTCACGGTGACGCTCCCCTACGGCGGGCCCGAGCAGGGCTTCGACATGGAGGCCGAGCCGCGCGCGACCAAGCTCGACGTGCACCTCAACGTCGACACCACCGGGAGCTTCAACGGCGAGATCGCCAACCTGAAGCTGAGCCTCGGGTCCAACATCATCCCGGCGCTGCGCGCGCGGGTGGGCGACCTCGCGATGGGCGTGTCGCGCTTCGCGGAGTTTCCCGTGGCGCCCTTCGGCCGCAACACCGACGCGCCGTACAACCTCCTCACGCCCATCACCACCGACCTCGGGCGCGTCACCGCGGCGGTCAACTCGCTCGACCGCCCGCTCCAGAACGGCGGCGACCCCCCCGAGCCCTGGGGCGAGGCGCTCTACCAGATCGCCACCGGGGAGGGCCTCCAGGGGCTCCCGCTGGGCAACATCCCCCGCTTCATCCCAAGCCCGGGCGCGGCCACGGTGGGGGGCGTCGGGTTTCGCGCGGGGGCGGCGCGGGTGGTCATCAACGTGACCGACGCGCCGTCGCACGAGCCCGCGGACTACGGCGACTCGGTGCCCGGCACGCGCTCGACCCAGGCGGCGGGCGCGGCGCTGCAGGTCATCGGCGCGCGGATGATCGGCATCGCGTCGGGGGAGGGATCGCGCGAGCAGATGGAGGCCATCGCGGTGCGCACCGGCGCGGTGGCCCCGGCGACGGCCGGCCGCTGCTCGACGGGCGTGGGCGGCGTCGCGAGGGCCGCGGTGGGCGGGATGTGCCCGCTGGTGTTCGACATCGCGGAGGACGGCACGGGGCTCGGCGCGGCGCTGGTGGACGGCATCCTGCGCTTCCTCGACTCGCTGGCCTTCGCGCAGGTGAGCGGCCGGGCGACGGACGACCCGCACGGCTTCGTGCAGGCCATCGAGGCGGTGAGCGCGCGGGTGCCCGACGGGGCGACGCCGCCGCTGCGGGCCGACCTCGCGCCCGAGGGCATGCCCGACGGCGTGGTGGACACCTTCACCACGGTGCCCACCCGCACGCGGCTCACCTTCCGGGTGCGCCTGCGCAACACCACCCGGCCCGAGACGGAGTACCCGCAGCTGTACTTCGTGCGCGTGACCCTCGTGGGCGACGGCGTGACCGTCGACGAGCGCATCGTGCGGGTGATCGTCCCGGAGGGGCCGAAGCCCGACGGCGGCGACGGCGGCGCCGACGCGGTGGTCCAGGGCGACGCCGCCCCGGGGATGGAAGCAGGCACGGACCTCGGGACGGACCTCGGGGCCGACGCGGGCGCCGATGGGGGCCTCGACAGCGCCGCCGAGGCGGTGGGCGACGACGCGGGCGACGACGCGGCGGACTGACGCCGGCTCGGTCGCCGAAGGCGGCGCGCGGGCCCTGGTCGTCGCGCTCGCCGGGCCTCACGCCGAGGTCGTCCCGGCCGAGCCCGAGGCCCACCTCGAATGGAGTGCGCCGGGTGACAATCCAGCGCGGCCCGTGAGACGAAGCGGGGCCATGAACGCCGCCCCCACGACCGCCCTCGCCCTCGCCCTCGCCCTCGCCCTCGGCTGCCGCGCGGCGCCGCCCGTCGCCCCGGTGACGGCGCCGCCCCCCGCGCCCGTCGCCCCCGCGGCCGTGCCCGGCGAGCCCGCGGCCGTCACCGGGGCCGCCGCCGCCGAGCCGACGCCCGCGGAGGTGCAGGGCCTCCTCGACGCGTGGCTGCGCGCGCAGAACACCGGCGACCTCGCGGCGTACGAGCGCCTCTACGCGCCCCGCTTCACCGGCGTCCGGCGGTCGGGCCCGCGCGAGCGCCGCTTCGACCGCGCAGGGTGGATGGCCGACCGGCAGGCGATGTTCCGCGCGGCGATGGTGGTGGCCGCGCAGGACGTCGCCGTCCGCGCCGGGCCCGGCGTCGCGACGGTGCGCTTCACCCAGGACTTCACCCAGGAGCGCTTCCACGACAGCGGCCCGAAGGAGATGGTGCTCGTGCGCGCCGGCGGGGCGCTCGCCATCGCCCGCGAAGAGATGCTCGCGTCGCGCCTCGGCGGGCCCGGCACCACCCCCGCGGCGCCGCCCGTGGGCTCGCTCCTGCACGTGCTCTCGCACGGCGGCGCGCGCTGGGTCGTCCTCGCCCCCGCGCCCGACGACGGGTCCTGGTCGCGCGGCCTCCCGGCCCTGGTCGACCGCGGCGAGCAGACCGTCGTGGCGCGCGCCGAGCCCTCCGGGGCCGTGCCGCAGGCCCTGCGCGAGCTTCGCGGGCAGCCGGTGCGCGCGTGGCACGCCGACGGGACGGCCTGCGAGGCCCGCCTCGGGGAGCTCGCCGTGCTCGCCCGCGTGGACGTGCATTTCGGCACCGAGCAGCGCTGGAACGGCGAAGGGGACGACGGCGCCCGCGGCCCGCGCGCCAGCGACGACGTGGTCGCCCGCGAGGCGTGGGCGGAGGCCGACGAGGGGCGGGTGCTCGTGGCCCGCCTCGACGACGCCGCCGGGTGCGCGACGCCCCCCCGCTGGGCCCGCCTCGCGTCGCAGCCCCCGGCGGTGGCCTTCGCCCCGTCGACGCCCGACGCCGCGCTCGCCGGGCGCGTGCTCGCCCGGGCCCGCGAGCTGCCCGCGTGGCGCCGGCTCCAGGGCGAGTACCGCACGGAGGGCAACGCGGGCGCCCACTGGGACTCCCACGAGGTCAACCACGCGCCAGTGATCACGCTCTGGCAGGGGGCGGGAGGCGCGCGACGCTTCGTCACCCTCCGCGCCTCCACGATGGTGGGCGGCTGCGGTCAGTTCAGCGCGAGGGCCACGGTGGTCTTCGAGCTCGGCGGGCCGCAGGGGCTCATCCTGCACTCCGACGGCGCCGAGCCCGGGGATTTCGTCCCCGAGGCGGCGGCCGACCTCGACGGCGACGGCGTGCCGGAGTTCATCACCGCGGAGGGCTACGCGCGGCGCACGGGCGCGGTGTTTCGCGCGGCGACGCCCCTGCGGGTGCCCTCGCACGACTGCGAGTGCTGACCGCTCACTCCCGGGCGCTCGCCGCAGGGCGCGCGTCGAGTCCTCGAGCTCGGCGAAGTGCAGGGTCTCGTGCACCTCGCCCACGAGCCCGAGGCGCTGGAAGGGCGTGACCGCGAGGACCTCGGCCGCGAGGAAGATCGCCGAGGTGGAGAGCATGCGTGTCCGACCCGACGCGCCCCGGGGCCGGGGAGAGCAGGTATCGCTTGTGAAGTTGCGGGCGCGGTTGCATTCAATCGGGCATGTCGACGCTCGCGCAGCTGGCTCCGGGCACCCTCTTCGCGCACGACTTCCGGGTGGTGCGCCCGCTGGCCGACGGGGGCATGGGCTCGGTGTACGTCGTCGAGCAGTTGAGCACCGGCCGCGAGCGGGCGCTGAAGCTCATGCACCCGCAGTTCGTGGCCGACCCGGCCAACCGCCGGCGCTTCGCCGACGAGGCTCGGGCCGGGTCGCGCATCGCGAGCGACCACGTCGTGGAGGTGATCGCCTCCGGGGTCGACGAGGCGTCGGGCGTGCCCTGGCTGGCCATGGAGCTGCTCCAGGGCGAGACCCTCTTCGACCGCGTGGAGAAGCGCGGCCCGGTGCCCGCCGCGGAGGCCTACGAGATCCTCCGGCAGGTGTGCCACGCGCTCGGGGCGGCCCACCGCTCGGGCCTGGTGCACCGCGACGTGAAGCCCGAGAACATCTTCCTCGCCTCGACGCGCCGCGAGGGCGCGACGGTGATGGTGAAGGTGCTCGACTTCGGCATCGCGAAGGTGGTGCAGGACGCCCGCGGCGCCGGCACCGGCAGCATGGGCACGCCCCTCTGGATGGCCCCCGAGCAGACCGAGGCGCACGGCATCATCGGCCCCCCGACGGACGTCTGGGCCATCGGGCTCGTGGCCTTCTACCTCCTCACGGGCCGGGTGTTCTGGAACGCCGGCAACCTCGCGGGCACCTCCGTCCAGGTGATGATGCGCGAGATGCTCTTCGGGCCCATCCCGAGCGCGTCGATGCGGGCGGCGGAGTTCGGCGTCGCGTCGCTCGTGCCCGCCACCTTCGACGCGTGGTTCGCCCAGGCCGTGCACCGCGACGCCGCGCAGCGCTTCGCCGACGCGGGCGACGCCGCGCAGACCCTCGAGGCCGCCCTCCACGGCCGCGCCCCCGCCCGCACCGTGCCCATCCCCGCCGCCCCCGCCCCCGGAGCGGTCCCTGCCACCGTGGCCATCCCGGCCTTCCGGCCCGGCGCCTCGTCGCCCCCCAATCCCCCGCCCGGCGCCTGGCCCGCCACCCTCGACGCCGGCGGCCTCTCCCGTCCGTCGGCTGCCC
>Ga0247843_1002606_pt1 | contig 32128 bp, 30 predicted proteins | sample LaCruzMarch2017__FD_192420 | JGI IMG/M metagenome (GOLD analysis project Ga0247843, IMG submission 192420) | Freshwater microbial communities from meromictic Lake La Cruz, Castile-La Mancha, Spain - LaCruzMarch2017_8m | ecosystem: Environmental > Aquatic > Freshwater > Lake | place: Spain... | reverse complement strand
TGTTGCAAACGGTGCGGGATCGCGGCCCGTCGGGAGTGCGGAAGGACTCGCGCACCAGATAGGTGACGTAGGTTTTGCCGTTTCGGCGGGATTTGGTGGCTTGAACAAACACTTGCTACCGTAAATAGAGATTTAAACGAATACAGTCAACATTTATTTTGATTATTGTTGATGTATTACTTGCTATATTTTCGTGTAGTTTTAATGATTTGCAGTCACTTAGAAAAAAATCAGGGGGAAGTTAGGTTAATCGTCGTCAGGAGTCAGTTTTAGTTGTCGCTACACAGGCAGCGCCGACTTTTTCCCCCAAGCCAATTCCACGGACGCCACAGCGGGCGTCCCTCCAGAATCGCTGCACCGCAAGCGATGGAGGGCGCTGCGCCGTCAGCGCCGACTTTATCCAAAAGCCAATTCCACGGACGCCACAGCGGGCGTCCCTCCAGAATCGCCGCACCGCAATCAATGGAGGGCGCTGCGCCGTCAGCGCCGACTTTTTCCAAAACCAATTCCACGGACGCCACAGCGGGCGTCCCTCCATGATCGCTGCACCGCAAGCGATGGAGGGCGCTGCGCCGTCAGCGCCGACTTTTCCCCAAGCCAATTTCACGGGCGCCATGGCGAAGCGGCCTGTCGGCTTGCTTATCAACGGCAGCTTTTTGAAGATCAATCCCCTGCATCCGTGCACCGGTGCCGACTTTGAACTGCCGCCCGAAGGAAAAGAATGTGAGTAACCAATCAAGAAAACCACGTTTCCCTGAGGTCAGGGCCTCGGCGAGGAGGACATTGGTCGGGTCCTCGTAGCCAGCGCGCTGAAAGGCCTTCCGGCGATAGACTTCCGCCATGCGGTGCAGTTTTCCCCCGGTTCCGAGAATCTCGTCGGCCATGCGGAGGATCCGCCGGTTGGGAAGCATCTGCGGACAAACGCGACGGACAAACCCAAAGGCAACCTGCGGCGCATATCCCGCGGAAACAAGAAGGGTGATTGCGGCTGCGGAAGACCGGCTGATTCCGGCTTCGCAGTGCGTCAGCAATCCCCAGTCGGGAAGAGGAGCCATTTTCCTTCCGAACTCCACCAATGACGCGACATGGTGCTCCTTGGGGGCCTCATAGCGCAGATACTTGGGAATCGTCACCTCGATATCGTCAAGGTCATGGAAGACGAGCTGAAGGCGATGGCGCGTGCCCCGGGGAGGCTGGAGGTAGGTATTGACTTCGTCGGGGTCGATCAAACTCACAAAATGTGTGACCGGAGCCTCCACGAAGTCAGGCACTTTTGTTCTGGGGCAAACCATCAACCGCATGGCAGTAATGCCTACGCAGGTGGATGGCCGGGGTCAAGCAACAAGGATTTTTGTTGCATGATTTTCTGTGCGATCTGCCTCAAAACTGCAGATGAACGCAAATTTTATGGGTTGATTCAGATAACCACCAAGACACCAAGGCACAAAGGGGAGGGATTCAAAACCCTTCGGGGCGTGCCATCGTTGTGAATTTTCTTCCTGTTCGTAAATTGGCGGTGTGTGAGACATGACCAGGAAGCATTGAAAATGTTGGCAGCCGGTCTATCTTGGCGGCAGTGAATGCCCTGTCCCGCTGCCGCCTGTATGGAATCCTTGATCTCGGATACGTGGATCCCTCCAGCGCGCTCCGAATGACCCGCCAAATGTTGGAGGGAGGAGTCGGAATGATCCAGCTTCGCGCGAAATCGCAGGATCTGGCAACCATTCGTTCCATTGCCCTGCAAGCCGCACCGCTCTGCCGGGATGCCGGGGTTCCGTTCCTTCTGAACGACCATCCGCAGCTTGTCGCCGAAACCGGTGCCGATGGCGTGCATGTCGGCCAGGACGATCTGCCGGTCGCGGAGGTCCGCGCCATGCTCGGGCCCGGGGCGATCATCGGGCTTTCGACCCACAGCGTTGCACAGGCGGTGGATTCCCGGGGGGCCGACTACATCGGCTTCGGGCCGCTTTTTGCCACTCCGACCAAGCCGGATTACAAGCCGGTCGGATTGCAGGATGTGGCCGATGTTCACCGCAGGGTCCAGGTCCCGGTCTTTTGTATTGGAGGCATCAAGCTGGACAATCTTGGGGAGATCCTTGCGGCGGGTGCTCAGCGCGCGGTGATCGTGTCCGGAATCCTCCAATCAAGCGACCCGGCCGCCTACTGCCGGGCTTGCATGAAGGTCCTTTTTTGACCCCTGCGCATCCGCAGTAAATCATACCGTCTCTTGAAAATAAAGCGACGATAAGAGGCCAGCGCATAACACGGAACACAGGCGTCCCGCCTGTGTCTGGCTCTGGCTTCGCTGGGATGTTCCGTCTCCTCACAGGCGGGACGCCTGTGTTCCCTGCTCGCTGCAAAGTCCGGTTATTTCCAAGAGATGGTATCAATCCGGCAAATCTTATTAATCCTGTCAAAATTCTTCAACCGCCGGATCCGGGTTTAAACAATCAGGGCGGACTCCGTGGAGTCCGCCCTGATTTTCAAAGACTAACTTGCGGAATCAATCCCGGCGGCGGCGGCGGAAGACGACGACGGTCGTCAGGCCGAAGGCGGCGAGCAGCCAGGTCGCTGGCTCGGGGACGACGCCCAAGGTTCCCAAGTCCTCAGTGAACGTCCATGTGCGGGAACTCGAATCCATTCCAGTCCAAACACCAAAACCATCGTCGGTGAACGTGAGTCCTGCCAGGTTAGATGTGATACTGGAGAGGTTCAAATCCCCTGCCCCGAACGCCGTCCCGGTGAAGAGATTCCATGAATGATTTGTCAGAGTAACGCCATTGATATTCAAGTTGAGCACCCCATTGAAAGAAAAGGCGACATTCTCCGCCATGAGCAATCCATTGGAGGAATCCGTCACCCCAAAACCGATGGTCGAACTGGCGATGCTGGCCGTGGAGCTAAGAACAAGCGTTCCCGCGGTAACCGTTGTCGAGCCGGTGTAGGTATTCGTGCCGGTGAAGGTGAGCGCCGCGTTACTTCCGCTTCCCAATTCAAACCCGCCGGTTCCGGCGATCACGCCTTGGAATGTGCCGATGTCTGTTTGGTTGATCGTGAAGAGCTGGCCGCCGTTGTTGATCGTAGCGGTGTTCGTGCCACTGGTCGGCGTCGCGATCGTGCCACTCAGCGAACCTTTGGTTGTGGGTGCTGTGGTCGAGAGGTTCAGGACGACAGCCGTTCCTGCTGCCGTGCTATTCCTGTTTCCCACAACAAGTGCCCCGGTTGTCGCCCCGAGCCCTGATGTGCCGTTTGCCGTCAGGGTGGAAACTTCCACGTAGGTGGTGCCTGTGTAGGAGTTGTTGCCGCTCAAGGTCACTTCGACCGAACCGTGATAGGTGCCGAGGGAGCCGCTGCCGGTGATGTTCCCGCTGAGTTCCAGATCTGCTGCCGAGCCAGTCCCGCCGAACTCAAGGGTGCTGCCCGGATTGATGATGAAGTTGTTTGCGATTGCGTTGGCTCCGATCATTGTAGTGTTGGCAGCGATCGCTGCCTCTCCAGTTCCATAAGGACTTGTTCCACTAATCGTCACTGTCCCGCTTCCGAGCGAAGTGTTGGTAGCCAGTTTGATCACTGCTTCGTTGTCGACGTTTCCCGAGAAACCTGTATTCGATGCACGCAGCACCAAGGAGAAACCTGGACTGGTGTGGTAGAGCGTCCCAGTGCCACTGATCTGTCCACTGAGGTCCCCATTCCCCGATACGGTCCCACCTCCCGCACCGATCACGATATTGTTGGTGATTCCACGGTTTTGCAAATTGAGTTGAGCGCCGTCGAGCGTTAGCGTTCCCGTGCCAAAAATTTTGCTCACAGACCCTGCAACTCCGCCGCTTAGAGTCACCCCGCCCCCGCTAATCAACGTGTCGCCCGTGTAAATGTTGCCGGAGGCAGTCGCCGAAGCTGCGGCATTGGTTGCGGTGGCTGCTTGAGAAAGCGTCACGCTGGTATTGGCCGTAATTGCAGTGATCGTGGTGTTGCTGGTGAGACCGGTGCCCGCGAGCACTTGGCCCACGTAAACCCCTGTCGTATCGGCCATGGTCGCCGTGGTGCTGCCGGAAGTTAATCCCACCGTTTTGGTTTGGCTTCCTCCGGAAAGGGTCAATGTGCCAGAGCCGGTTTTCGTAAGCCCTCCACCCGCGCCGCTGATCACGCCCGTATATGACGTGTTGCTATTGTCGCCGCCCACGGTGAGGGTTTTTGCACCGAGCACTACTGTAGTGCCAACAACACCGGCTAGGGAAGCGACCGTTTCGCCGCTCGCACTGATGCCGGAGATGTCGAAGCTGGCACCGGACGTGTTGACGTTTACTGCGGAGGAGTCCGCCAGAGCACCCGAACCAGTCAAGGCTAGAGTGCCTGCGCTCACGGTAGTGGGTCCGGTGTAGGTGTTCGCTTGGTTGAGGGCGAGGGTATTCGTGCCGAGTTTGGTCAGACCGATCCCTCCGCTGATGGCGTTACCTTGGATGGCATTGCCATTGGTCGTGTCAATGCCAATCGCACCGCTTGTCTTGGTGGCGTTTCCGAGAAGGGCATCAACCTGCGTCGTGGACCAACCGGTCGCCACACCATCGCCAAGGAGGGTGGAAATGGTGCCGCCATTGAAAGTCACTTTTCCGGCAGAATTGTATCCAGAAAGCGCGGCCGCCAATGTCGGCGTCAAAGTTCCCGAGTTCACTGTGGTGCCGCCGCTGTAGGTATTAGCTACCCCCGAGAGGATGATATTACCGTTATTGGTTAAACCCGTGTTGCCGATAGTCAGACCGGATCCTCCTGTGATGTTGCCGCTGAACGTCGTGGACTGGCCGGATGTGACTTGGAGCAGCGTCAGGCCGTTATTGAGGGTGATATTTCCGCTGTAAATATGACTGTTCGTCTGCGTTTTGATGGCGAGGATGCCAGAGGAGCCCGCGCGCACGTCGATGTTGTTGGTGCGTGTACCCACCCCGGTCGAGAGCAGCGTCGCGGCATTGGTGTTTAACGCCGTGGTGTCACCGAGATTGATGACCCCCGCTCCGAAGCCTGCGGCAGCCGAGGTGCTCACCGTGCCGGCGTTGACTGTCAGGCCACCGTTGAACGTGTTCGCGCCGTTGATCGCCAGTGTGCCAGTGCCGTTCTTGGTGATTCCATTGCCGGCGGTCCCGGAGATCACACCAGTGATGGTAGTGGTCCCCGAACCATCAACCGTCAGAACATTCCCCCCCAACGCAAAACCTCCCCCAGCTCCTGTAGCAAAGGTCAACGTGCCATTGTTCATCCACGTTTGCGTCCCATTGATTGTCGTTGCAACCCGGCCAGGGTTTCCAGATCCGAAGGTCACCGCCCCGGCTGCCCCATCAACCGTGATTCCAGCCGAACCGATTGTGATGTTGGTATTGGTGCCTTGAAGGGTCCCGTTGCCGCCAATCAGTGTCGTGCCGGTATTGTTAAAGAGAAAGCCTTGAACATTGAGGGTGGTACTGTTGACTGTAATCGCCTGCGTGCCGCTAACACTGCTGAAAACGGCTCTGTCCAAATTCGTCGGAGCGGTGCCCCCAACGAAATTGCCGGAACTCCACGTCCCGTTGGTTATAGTTCCGTTCCATGTGACATCGCCCGCGAAAGCCGAAGGCGCGGAAAGCAGGGCGAGCGCAGTCACGCAGGCGAGGAGTAGGCGGAAGAAGGTTGTCTTTTTCATGGGGAAAATGCGGGAATAAACTTTTGGGACGATGAAAATATCGCAAACTGCCAGGAAATCCGCAAGGAAAAATTTTGGGAAATAAATTTTGGCATTACCATTTCGTCCAGCCTGTTTCTATGGGACAAAGTCGACTTCTCGATGACATTTAACAAAATTGGTTAGCCGCCTGCGGCGGCAATAAGAAATTTTGACAGGGAAAATGCGGCAGAAGGTTTTTTAGCCGCAGATTGGAGGAAGTATTCAGTTCTCCGTATTCAGTTTTCAGCGAAGCGTCCAAAGCCCCCACTCACCCGGCAATCCGCAATCCGCCCGGGCTGTCTGGGCGAACCTTATCGACAGGACTGCAGCCGCCTGATAACGGGGAGCGGATGCTGCGGAAAGACTGGCAAAAATGGCTTTCGGAATCCTGCTTCGTATTTGTGGAAAGAACCACCTGCTGCGGAAAAGTGGCGGATTTTCGGATCGTCCTGCTTGTGGAAATCGCAGGGGGGCTCCATTGCGCGACCCGCTACGACACAGCGCACGGCTACGCGCACCGCGATGTCCTCCGCTTCGACGGCTCGGTGCTCAGGAAAGAGCCCATGCAGGAAAACGACTTCGATCTTGCATTTGATGCCCGCATACGCGGACATTTGTTCAAACCGAAAACGGTTTTTGGACAGGATTAACAAGATGGACAAGATTCATGGAAAGGCAGTTGCAGAATCCGGCTTGGAAATATTTTTACCCGCCGCACATCCTCTGTAAATCAATCCTGTAAATCTTGTTAATCCTGTCTAAATTCTTCAATCGCCGGATCCGGGTTCAAACCATGAACGCCACATTGCCGCCTTCCTCGCAACCCGCCCGGAATAACTCCGGCCCGGTGATGCCCGACGCGCACCGCCCGCGCGTTTGTGACTTCGACGCCAAGCTGATCAAACTCGGCTTCCACCCGGCGAGCCCGGAGGAGTCCCGTTCCGCTCGCGAAGCCATCGCCCGCTCCGACGCCAGGATTGCCCGGCAGCCTGCGGTCGCCTGATTGCCGCCGGCGTGCCGCGCGAGGGAAGTTTTCAGTGTTTCAGTTTTCAGTATTCAGCGAAGGCATGGGGGAATTTACAAGCGGATGGCGCGGGAATTTTTCCTCGTCAGGCCTGGGGGTGATCGCCACAAATCTCTTGTCCCGGTTTCTCTTCGTGTTCTTTGTGTTCTTTGTGGTGGATTCCGTTTGGGGAGATCAGGCTTTTTTCAACAAATGGTCGCAGAAATTCTTGAGGAGTTGCGAATGCCTGGCTGAGAACCTGTGAAAAAAGTGCTCAACAACGGCTTGCGGCGGGAAAACGGCGTTCTGCGGCGTTGCGGCTCGCTTACGTATCACAGAGGATACGCGCACTCGCCGCGCCTGGCAGTCCACCATTTTCGCTTGCAATCCGCCGCCGATCACTTTTTTTCACAGCTTCTGAAGCGATTGAGCCGATTTTTCCAGAGAAATGATCGCGGGGGAGCACTGCCAGGAACCCGAGGCGGATCACCGAGGCCGCCTTCAATCCGCTCGGCGGAAAGTCCTCGTCACCCGGACGGATGATTTCATCAAAGGCGGGGACCGCATACTGAATCTGGGTGCTGACTCCGCAGACCAGCAAATCCCCGAATGGCGGCATGGCACACAGAACGACAACCGGACGGTTTTTGATCCGTCCATCCGCCTGTGGCAAGGGGGCGAGGAGAACGTCGGTCATTCCCTGGTGTCGCCGTAGTCCGGTTCTTTATCGCCATAGGCTCTGGCGATTCCCGCGATGGCAAGGGGAGTGAAATCGGGGAAATCCGGATGGTCCGGCAGGACCGTGACCATGAGATCGCAGTGGGTCGGCAACACGAACGGCTCGTCGAGCAAGATCTGCTTTCCGTCGTAGTGCGCTTTCAGAGTGACCGCAGGCATGGCTGGAACATGCCAGAGCAGATGCTCTTTGGCAAGAACGGTGGTTTGCCTCAAGGCAAATTTTCCGCGGGGGAAGAGGGTTTAGCCGCAGATTGAGGCCGATTTTCGCAGAATTTTTACCACCAAGGCACAAAGGTCACAAAGGAAGGGATTTACAAGCGCATGGCCCGGAAATTTTCCCTCATCCGGCAGCGGGGGTGATCGCCTGCCCTCTTTTGTCTCGGATATTCTTTGTGTTCTTTGTGGTGGTTTCCGCAAGGGAAGTTTTCAGCTTTGCCTCGCTCGCACCGGCTCGGTTGCCTCCCGGCCACTCATTCGACTTGCCTTCCTGAACGAGGCGCTATCGCGCGGGTGTTGCCCATCGGGCTGCCTGCGGCAGGGTTGCACCGTTCGCCTCCCGGCTTCCGGTCCCTTCGGGCGGATCTGCCGATCCCGCTATGTCGGTGCATCCCAGCACCTCCATTCCCGGCCAGCCCCCGCTGGCACGGGTTCAGTGTTTCAGTTTTCAGGGAAGCGGAGGGGCGGGGGATGTTTGAATTTGACGGTTCGGGGGATTGCGGGCATTCTATCGGGGTGAGCACGACGAAAATTCTGAGCATCCTTGAGGCCGCGCAGATCGAGCCGCCAAAGGCGCGTGCGATCGCGGAATCGCTGGAAGTCGCGTTCAAGGAGCAGGAAGACGACCTGACAAAACGCCTGATGACGAAACAGGATGGATCGGAGTTGAAAACCGAGATCATCAAATGGATGTTTCTTTTCTGGATCGGACAAATCGCCGTCCTGCTGGCTGCCGCAAAATTCCTTTTTCAAACCCACTGACAGAAAAGTTGGGGGTTGACGGGAGAGGGCGGAGAGAGAAGATTTTTAGCCAGAGATTGACGGAATTTCGCAGATTTTCCCCCGGCGTCATCAATGCGGAATAGGCCTACCCGTTTTGGGCGGGCTGGCGAGGAGAAGTCAGCCTTCGGCAAGCTGGCGGGCAATCTTGGCGTCGAGAGCGTCGGCTGCCTCGCGGATCATGCGGGACTCCTCCGGGGTGGCCGGTCTGAACCCCTGATCGCGGAGGATTTTTTCCGCATCAGCTTCCAGAAAAGGCGGAAATTTTTTTGCCGGTGCCCGCAAGAACGCCATGCCGGAATCAGTTCGCCCGATAGAAGCGGATGTAGTCGGCTGCATGGGATGTGAAATCACGGATGGCATGTTGAAAAACCTCTTTGCTACTTGGTTCGAAAAACCATTCTTATTCAAGAAGTCCTTTTCTTAACCCGAGAATGTCCTGATGCGGCGCCCCGTGCGCGGAGTCGTATCGGGCAACGCAATGTGTCCGGCCTTCGATCTCCACCAGCAGCATGACACAAAACGCGGTGATCTCACCCTGCACTGTGCTCCATGACGCCGAAAGAAGGGCATCGTCAAGCCATTGCGTGAATTCCTTCTCCGGCATTCGTAGATGATGGCAGACGGCGACGTCCATGTCATCACTGGAAGCGGGGGTCGGAAGTTTTAACCGCAGATTCGCACAGATTGCAGCAGATTCTTTAGAGGACGCAGATCTCACGCGGAGGCGCGGGGAACGCGGAAGGTGGAAAAGTCGGACGACACGGCGGTCGTCCCTCCAGGGGCGTTGGAGGGCGCTGCGCCGTCGGCGCCGACTTTTCGGTTTTCCAGATCAATTCGTGGCGAAAGGCCGCCCCCTTCTCCCATGGCAGCGCCTTGCTGCCTTGGCGCAGATTTTTTGGAAGACACAGGGAAGATCTCACGCTGGGGGCGGGGGGGACTAGACAAACAAGTCGGACGACACGGCGGTCGTCCCTCCAGGTGCAATGGAGGGTGCTGCGCCGTAGGCGCCGACTTTTCGGTTTTCCAGATCGATTCGGGGCGAAAGGCCGCCCCCTTTTCCCATGGCAGCGCCTTGCTGCCTTGGCGCAGATTTTTTCAGATCGGCGGGAGGAGGATGCGGACGGCGGGTTCCTCCTGGCGCTTGGTGCTGTAGATGCGGGCAGGGGCGGTGGATTTGACCTCGTATCCCCTGAGGAGGAACTCCGGGTAGAACGTGTCGCTGGCGGGTTCGTAAACGAGGTTGCCGGAGAAGCCGCCGGTGAGGCGGTATTCGTAGTTGTGGTCGCCGCCAAGCTTGCCGGCCTCGCGGTCGGGGGCCAGCTTGGCCTGCTCGTTCATCATGACGAGTTTGGCGGACTTCCACGGCTGGCCGGGCTGTCGGACCCATCCCCACATCTTGTAATCCTGCTTATACATCCTGCGGCCGATGAAATAGTCGCCCGGCTGCTCGGCCAGGATCTCCGCATTCATGGCGGCGCGGGCCGGCGCATCGGATTCGATCGTTTCGCAGCCGGTCAGCGCCAGGGAGGCAAGGACGGCAACCGCCAGGAGTTTCGTTCCGCATTCATCAATTCGCATTCCGAATTTTGTTATCACAATCCCGCTTTGGCAAGAAACGGTTGGAGCCAGCCGGCGAGGTCCTCCTCGGACTCGATGGTGACCTCGCCCGTGATCGGGAAGAGGTGCCAGCATTCGGCATGGGAAACCGACTCGCCCGGCGCGAGCGATGCCAGCGGGCTCAGGGACTCGATCTCGATCATGTCGCCGTTGGTGAAGACCTCGAAGTTGCACCCGCCATCCGGGTAAACCGCCCCGGTGACATGGTCGAACGTTTTGATGAACACCGAGTCCCCGGACACGTAGGCAACCCACTTCTCCCGGTGGGCGAGCCCGATTTTCGCGGGAGGAAATCCCCCGCGCTGGCGGACTGAAAAAAAGTGTTTTCCGAAATGGAAGCGCGGGTCGGAGAGGTCGGTGTATGGCCAGAGGACAAGGCCGCGATTGGGCAGGAGGTCCCTCGGATGTTCTCCGAACGGGGGCTGGGGAATCACCGCGATGCCGCCCGGCCTCATCACGCTGAGCGCCCATGCGGCGATCCGGACCGGTTCGGGCCCGTCGTTGCGCACGGTGTGCCGCAGGGTGGCGCAGGAATCCCCCCCGGCCAGCGTGATCCCGAGGGATTTCATGATGTTTCCTCCGCGGCCGTGAAGCGAGTCGATGACAATCTCACCGGGAAATTCCCCGTCGCGGAACTCCACCGGATGGTTGTCGGCGTGGTAGGAAAGCACCTCGTCCTCCGGAGCGATCCACAGCCGGTGGCCGCCGCGAAGCACAAACCCGCCCTCCCCAGAGGTTCCAAGATCGCCCTCGAAGGTTTTAAAAATATTTTCGGCGCCGGGATTTTTGTAGGACAGGATCCGCGGCCCGACATCCAGCGTGACGATGAGCTCGGCATGGTCATTCGAGAGGAGGAGGTTCCGGCTCCAGCCGGCGTGGGGAATGATTTTCATACGGAATTCTGCAGAAAGCGGCAGATTAGGCAGAATTCGCGCAGATAGAGAAACCCGAAAATCTGGAACCGTGCATCATTCCGCCAAGTGATCCCGTTTTGGCACAGAAAGTGGGGGGGAAAGCGACGGGCGGCTCGGCGAGCCATCCTACCAAAAAACCGGCAGGGACACATCGCCGAGGCGCCCGACATTTATCCCGCTGTGTGTTTCGCCTGCCTCAGGGCACGGAAGCCGCCAGGACCACTCCCCCGGCGGAGCCATTCCACCCCGCAACCGGGACGAGGACGTTCCGCGCGCGGCCGTCGAGGATCTCCTGACGGGCGCAGGCGATCTGGAGGAGGGTGGATACCGCGAACGCCTCGCCGGCGAGAGATTTGGGAGCGAATACCCGCACTCCCGGAAAAGCTGATCCTCCGGATTTTTCAGGAAGGACGGAAGAAGGGATCAGCAAGTCCGGCGGAAACTCACCCGCAAGGTCTCGAGACACTTTTTCAAGCCGTGAGCAACCCGAAGCGCTGGCCCTGCTACCTGAATCGATTTTTCCGATGAGCACATCGCCCGGCTGCGCGGCACCGAGGACCATGGCCACCGACCCCTCCGAGAGGACTGGTGCGTCGCCCGACGAGGCAAGCCCCCACCGACGGTATCCGTCGCAGGCGATCCAATCGACTTCCTGCGAGGCAACGACGAGGCATTGGTCGGCATCGCCCGAGCGGATCAGGTCGAGCGCGGTGGCGAACGCGTCCAGCCCGGCCGTCTCGTCGCCGACCATCGTCAGGACCGATCCGTCGACCCCGAGGACAGCCGCCAGGTGGCTGGCGGGCGCATTATACACCGTCTCGGGAAAAAGCAGGGGGCTTCCTGATCCGGATTTGACGACCTCCTCATAAAACTTACGGGTGTAGATCAAGGATCCATCCGATGCGGCGAACACCAATGCGCTCCGCCCGGGAGGAAGCGGCCCCGCCCCGGCAACGGCGGCCGATGCGGCCGCACAGGCGAAATGGGAAATTGCGCTCGCCCGGCGCAGCCTGGGATGCCGGAATTCAAATGGCCCGGGAACGCGGTAAGCAGGAAGGGGGGTGTGGCCTGCGAGGCCGGGCAGCATCACAGCTTCGGGGCATCTGCCTGAGGAAAGTCCGGCCCACACGGCAGGCCAGTCCGTTCCCAGGGGAGACACGCATCCGACGCCGAGGATTCCGATCGCGCTCATGGCCCTAAAAACCGCAGAAGGCTTAGCCGCAGATTAACAAGATTTACACAGATTGAGGAACATATGGTGCGTCCATGAGGCCAAAAAAGCTCACCAGTGGGATGAAATAGCGCCTTTTTCATAACATGTTATTCGACTCTAATCTGTGAAAATCTGCGTGCATCTGCGGCGATTAGGATGAAACCCTTTCCAGCAGAACGGTGGCATTCGAGCCTCCGAAGCCGAACGAGTTTGACATCGTGCGGCGGAGGGCGGCCGGGCGCGCCGTATTTGCGACAACATCGAGTCCGGAGTCGGTCTCGCGCAGGTTGATATTTGGAGGAATAAACCCGTCCTGCATCGCTATGAGACAAAATGCCGCCTCGATGGCCCCGGCCGCACCGAGGGCGTGCCCGGTCATCCCCTTGGTGCTGCTCACCGGAACATCCGGACACACCGATCGGATCGCTGCGGCTTCGCTGGAGTCGTTGAACGGCGTGCCCGTGCCGTGCGCGTTGATGTAGTCCGCCGTCTCCCACCCGGCATCTGCCAGCGCGCGCTGCATCGATCTCCGCGGGCCGGAACCATCGGGTGAGGGCTGGGTCAGGTGGTGGTTGTCATTCGCAAATCCCCAGCCCGGGACCGATGCGAGGATATCCGCATCCTGAGCCGAAGAGTCGGATTCCAGCAAAAAGCAGGCAGCCCCCTCGCCCAGCGCAAGGCCGCTGCGGGCGGAATCGAACGGGCGGCATTTATCGCGGGTCGAGGCCTGGAGCGCGTCGAAGCCGGCGAAGACCATTTCCGAAAGCGCATCGAACCCGATCGCCATCACGCGAGCGGCCTGGCCGCTGCGCACGAGTCCGGCCGCAAGGCAAAGGGCATTCGTTCCCGAGGCGCAGGCATTCGACACCAGCCTCACGGGAGCATCGATCCCGAGCGCCGCCATCACATCCCGCACCGGTTGCTGCGGCACATATCCGCGGACCCAGCGCCGGGCGTCGCGGGAGCTCATCCCGACGGACAGCCCGCGAAAAAAATTTTCTCCGAGATCCATCCCTCCGCTCGTCGTCCCGGCGACAACGATGTCCGGAAGAAATCCCGGCCGCGAATCCATCGCCTCCCGCACCGCAGGCAGGACGAGCTTTGCGGCGCGCGACCACCTCCCCCACCCCCGGATTCCGGGATCCTCCAGATCGGCAACCTGGCCGGCGGTTTTTGCATGAAATGTCGTAACGGAAAATCCCCGGACTCCGGAAATCCCATCGTGTCCGGCCCGCAGCGCCTTTCGCGTGGCAGGGAGGCCGCATCCGAGCGAGCTCACGCAGCCGAATCCGGTCACGACAGGGAGAAGACGGTCCTCCGACGAGAAAGGCTGATGCGCCCCGGACATCTCAGTTTGTGGCCGGGGAGGAAAATTCACGCAACGGCCAGTTCGCGGACGTGCGGAATGTCACGGATATTGAGCGGGCGAACCTGGGCAGCTTCAAGAGTGAGAAGAGCAACAGTGTGTCCGTCATAGCCGACAAATTCGACCTCGAAGGCTTTTCCATCACCATGGACGAGCACCGCGCATCCAACATCACCAGCCAACAGACCTTGCTGTGGCAGGTCACACGACAGGGCCACCGGGTCGAGTTCTTGGATTGTTCTCATGATTTTGGCAGTGGATGGGCAGTTACAAAACGCGGAATCTCTCCTTCTGAATCAATATACCAAGCGCAGCGGATGTTCAATACGGTTCCATCGGGAGCATGGACCGGGCCATCCACCACGAAGCGCGTCCCATACCGGGTGTGTTCCAGTCCGGCAACTTCGTTCTCGGCGAGATGCCGGAGTAGCGCCAGCTTGAGGTCCTCCCAAAGTCCGGGTGAGAACCCATGTCGAATGAAAAACAAGGCTTTGCTCCCGCCAACCGGATGAGCCGGATTCAACAGATACCCAGTGATCTTTCGATCAGGCACAACTGCACTGGCGGCATGTGGGATCTTCATTTTTGAAAATGCGCCAACCTGAAATTCATGTCATCACCCGGACATCTCAGTTTGTCCCCGGAGGAGTCACGACAAATGGCGATGCGAGAGGAGGTGCGGAAACGTCGGAACCCGCTGGCGTCGGAGTTGGTGTCGGCGATGGCGTGGGCAACGGCGTGGGAGTCGGCCAGGGTTTGACGAGGTTCGGCCAGCTGTGAACCGGAACGGCAAGGCCGCCGATCTCGGAGGCATAATTTTCGCAGCGCAGCCGCCAGGCCTCGAGGTCCGGCGGAGAATTGGTTTTGTCGGCGGTTCCTGGAAAAACCAGATAGGTGACCTTGAGGTCGCTCACCGGGCGGGAAAGGGCGGACGCCTTGGCGTTGAGTTCCCGGCAGAGGAGGAGCGACGCCTCGCCGATTTTCAGCGACGGCCCGGCATCCCCCACAACCGCCGGATACGCCTTCCCGTTGAAAAGCACCAGGGCAAAATCCCCCACAGATGGAGACGACGGGTCGTCCTTGTCCCTCATCATGAAGCCGGGCAGAACGATGAAAGGATCCACCTCAGACACGAGGAAACTCCATTTCTTGAGGTCGTAGATCCGGCGTTTGGCGAGATCGATCCCCTCGTCGATCTCCGCTTTGCGTGCGGGAGTCGCCCCCCCGGCGGCCAGCTCCTGCTTGAGCGACGCGAGGCGGGATTCCTCGACGGCAAGAAACTGGTTTTCGCGCTCCGTCGCCTTCGGCCACCGGTAGCTCGTCTGCGGCAAAAAATACTGTGACGACCCGTCCACCGTCACATTCCGGTCGCCATCGGACCCATCGGAATTCACGTCCATGTCGCCGACCGCGAGGATCGCCCGCCGTCCGGTGGACGGGTTCTTCAGGTCGAGGATGGTTTCGCAGTCGTAGAAGTTGTGGCGGGAGAGGATGACGTCGAGGCGGGATGCCTCGCGCTCGACCTGTGCCATTTTCAATTTGTAGAGGTGATCGAAGAACGGGGAAACCTGCGCCCCGGCGAGGAGTCCCGGAAAATCGGAAAATATCCCGGGCAGGAGCGGGTCGCTCTTTTCAAAATCCTCAACTGTCACGCCCGCCCTCGGCAGGCGCGCCGTCACGGTGACCTCGACTTTGAAGGAATCCGAATCCTTCCGCTCCACCGAAGCAGGCTCCGAACTTTTTTCGCCGGTGACCTTCGAAAAAAGCGAGAGCCCGTTGAAGAGCTTGGCGGTCGGCAGCGGCTTCTTGGGCAGCCACGGAACCGGCGTTGGCGTGGGAACCGGCGTCGGAGTTGGCGTAGGAGCGGGAGTCGGCGGGGGAGGAGGCGGCGGGGGTTTCTGGCAGCCGCCTGCTGCAAAAAGCAGGACAGCGGCCGCCAGGCAACGGCTCGCGAACGCTGGCATCCTCCGCCGGTCAGGCGTGGGCAATGAACGCCGAATAGACATCGGGAGGAATATCGAGCATCTTGTAATCGCCCGAGGAAACAAAAAGCAGGGTCTGCTTGCCCCGCCCGAGCACATGCCCGGCGGAATCAAAAATCTCATGCTCGAGCGTGGCGAATTTCCTGTTGTAGGAGGCGACGCGGATCTTGACGCTGACCGTTTCAAACTCGCGGGTCTCGCGGACGAACTTGTGCTCGAACGAGCGCGTGAGGATATAGAACGGCGTGTTCTTGAGGTTGAACTTCGGCATCACGCGGTTGAAGAAAAGCTCCCGCGTCTTGCCGACCCACATGGCATACATCCCGAAGTAGACGTTGCCCACGGAGTTCGTGTCGGCATATGTCGCCACGAAGGAATGCACGAACCACTTGCCTTCGAAGTGGCCGCTCACGCTGTGGGTGAGAGCGGCGAGATCGAGAGGTCCTGTCTCCTGCGCGGCTCCGGCGGTGGGCGGGCTCATGACGGCACCGGCGCTCGGGGCGGAGTCCGGAGCCTGCGCGTCGAGCTCCTGCTTGTCGCTGAGAAATTCCTCGGACGAGCTGGGCTTGACCAGCAGCCAGAGGACGTAGCCCAGCGGGAGGAGCGAGCCGACGATCTGGAAGAGCGGCGAGCGGAGGAAGTAGCCGTAGGAAAAGATGACCACCGCAAGGCTCCCGATGCAGAACATCTTGATCTGCGGAATCGCGTTCGCCCGGCTGACAAGGTAGCAGCGGACGATCGCCAGCGTCGAATACCCGACGAAGAACGTCGCGTAAAAAATCATGAAGAACTCGAGCTCGAACCGCAGGACCGCCCCCACCAGCGCCACAAGCCCGCAGAGCAGGAAGACCGGGATCGGAGAGGTCAGCAACCGGGTCGGAACCAGGGAAAAAATCGGGTGGTTGCTCTGGCTGGCATTCGACTTGAAAAACCACTTCAGCGCGATGTAGCCGCTGTCGAGGGTCGTGAGCACGCAGACGCAAACAAAGATCCCGTAGGCCGCAAACGTCCACGGCCCGGCCTGCGAGAACAGCTTCATCAGGGTCTCCTGCCCGTAGTTGTGGCCGGTGATCCCGACCCGGATGAACTCCGCAGCCCCCCAGTTCAGCGCCCAGACAGTCATGAGGCCGTGGAACATCAGGAGCAGGAAAAACAGGACCGAGCCGATCCAGTAGCCGGCCGCGATCGACACGCGCTCGCGGTGCATCTGGATCGCGCGCTGCCATTGCTGGAGGTCGAGCCAGGGCCCCACCAGAAACCCGATGATGATCGGGATGGCATACCCCCAGTAGTTCCAGTCGTTGGTCGGCAGCTTCGGAAAGGACAGCGGGCCCGTGCCCTTCATGGCGGCAAAAATGATCAGGAAGACGAGGGCCGGCGCCATGATCAAAAACAGCACGCCGTGGCTGAACTTGATGCGCTTGATGTCGAATTCCTCGCCGAACAGGATGGCCGCGGCCAGCACCACCAGCAACGTCAGCGGCAGGTAGAGCAGCCATGGCTCCAGGCCGAGCGGCTGCCAGACATAGCGCAGAAACGCAAAGATCGTCAGGGTGATCGCCAGGACCTGGTAGAGGAAAAAAACCAGGCGGAACGGGCGCGACCAGCTCGCGAAAAACTGCGCGAGCGACTCGGATCCCGGCTGACGCCGGGCGAGATGGTGGGTCACCAGCCCGAACGAGAGCAGGCCGAGAAAATTCGGGATGGCAAACGTGAGAAGGCCGAACACACCGAACTGGGTGGTGAACTGGACGGAGAAAAACAGCCCGAGCCCCCACATCCAGGAAAGGGCCACGGAATTTCCCCAAAGGACCGCGCCGAGCCAGCGGGGAAGGTTTGACGTCGAAGGTGATGCCATGCGTTCAGTAGCCATACTCGCTCAAGGGCGCCTTCGCAATCCGGAACTCCCCGGAATCGGCGGCCGGAGGGAACAACCCCCGAGCTTCGCAGCGCGCTGGAGGGACCGGCGCCGTCCGGTCCGTGATTTCTGGAGGCGGACGGCACGGCGGTCGTCCGGCCAGCGATCGGGCCGATGCAAGCTTGGTTGTGTCAGAACAGCAGCGTCGCCGGAGACTCGAGGCTCTTCTTGAGCGTCGCAAGGAACCCGGCTCCCGCAGCCCCATCGACGACCCGGTGGTCGCCGCTCAGGCCGAGCGACATCCTCTGGCCGGCGACGACTTGGTCCTGCGCGTTCACGACCGGCTTTTTGACGATCGCCCCGACCGCCAGGATCGCGGCCTGCGGCGGGTTGATGATCGCATAAAAATTTTCCACGCCGAACGCGCCGAGGTTCGAAACCGTGATCGTGCCGCCCTGGTATTCGTCGGGCTTCAGCTTTTTCCCGCGAGCCCGCACCGCAAGGTCTTTGACTGCAGCGCTGATCTCGCGGAGCGCCAGGCGGTCGGCATTCCGGATCACCGGCGTGATCAGCCCGTCCTCGACAGCGATGGCGACCGAGAGGTGGACGGACGCGTATTCCACGATGGCATCGCCGGCGAAGGCGGCGTTGACGTTCGGATGCAGGGCCGCCGCGCGGGCGGTGGCCAGCAGCACGAAATCGTTGACCGTCACTTTCGGGCTTCCGGAAGCCTCGGCGGCCGCATTGATGTCCTTGCGGAGCTGGGCCAGGGGGGCGGCATCAATCTCGACGGAAAGATAGAAATGGGGGATCTGCGTCTTGCTGGCCAGAAGGCGCCCGGCAATCGTGCGCCGCATGCCGGAGAGCGGGACGCGCTTGTCGTCCGCCGAGGCGGGCACCTCGATCCTCGCCGAGGCAGGGGGGGCACCGTGCGCAGACGGCGCGGCTCCGGCCTCCGGAACATCCGCGACAAGAATGCGACCGCCGGGACCACTGCCGGAGACCCCGGAGAGATCGATCCCCCGTTCGGCAGCAAGCTTTTTTGCCAGGGGCGAGGCCTTGACCCGCACGCCGGATGCCGGCACGGCCGCGCGGGGCTTCGGCGTCGCCGGGGAAACCGGCTTGGGAGATGCAGGGGCCGCAACCTTGGCCGGAGCCGCAACGGGCCCGGCTTTCTTTGCAGGTTTTGCCGACGGTTTCCCGTCGCCATTGAGAACCGCCAGGACCCCTCCAACCTGTATCACTCCACCTTCGGGCACAACGATCTCGGTGATCACCCCCTCCTCGAACGCCTCCATCTCCATCGTCGCCTTGTCGGTTTCAACTTCGGCGATCACGTCTCCGACCTCGATTTTGTCACCGGCCTTTTTGAGCCATTTGACGAGTGTCCCTTCGAGCATGGTATCGCTCAACTTCGGCATGGTGATGTCAGGCATAATTGGGAATGATCAGCAAATTTCCAGGGCTTTTGCAATGACGCGCTCCGGGGTCGGAAGCTGGATCGGCTCGAGGGCCGGGGAGTAGATCGCTGGTGCATCGAGCGAGCAGACCCGCTGGACTGGCGCATCCAGATCGTCGAACGCCTTCTCCTGGATCGTCGCGGCAATCTGGGCAGAGACTCCGCAGAACGGCTTGTTCTCGTCCACGAGGACCGCGCGATGCGTTTTTCGGACGGTGGCCAGAATCGCCTCCTCGTCGAGGGGGCGGATCGAGCGCAGGTCGAGAACCTCGGCCCGGATCCCGTGCTCCGCATCCAGCTGCTCCGCCGCTTTCAAGGCCGTGAGGACGGCGCGCCCGTGCGCGATCAGCGAAACGTCCGCACCTTCCCTCTTGATGTCCGCCACGCCGAGGGGAATCACATATTCCTCCTCCGGAACCTCCCACGACTCGCCGTACAGAAGCGTGTTTTCCATCACGCAGACCGGATCGTTGTCGCGGATGGCCGCCTTCATCAGCCCCTTGGCGTCATACGCGGTCGCCGGGCACACCACCTTGAGACCCGGGGTGTTCGCGATAAAGTTTTCAGGTGTGTGAGAGTGGGTCGCGCCGACATTTGTCCCACCGTTTGCGGGCCCACGGATCACGATCGGACAATGGATGAGGCCTCCGCTCATGTAGCGGACCTGGCCCGCATTGTTGATGATCTGGTCCCATGCCACATACGCAAAGCTCCAGAACATGAGCTCCATGACCGGACGGATCCCCAGCATCGAGGCGCCGATCCCCATGCCGATGAATCCCGCCTCGCTGATCGGGGCATCCACAACGCGCTTGTCGCCGAACCTTTCCCAGAGCCCCTCCGTGACCTTGTAGGCTCCGTTGTATTGGGCGACCTCCTCGCCGATGATCACGACGTTCTCGTCGCGGATGATCTCCTCGGCCAGGGCCTGGTTCAGTGCGGTGCGGTAGGTGATGAGTGGCATGCTAAAAAATGCGGAATTGGGAATGCAGAATGAGAAATGGGAAAAATCCCGCGCAAAGCGCGGCTCGCGGCCGCCGTGCGGCCCACTTCATCCTTCCGACTTCATCCTTCATACTTTCTTTAGTCTCCAAAGAAGTGCCGGCCGGTCTGTCCGGCCTCGGTCTGGTTGTCCACCTCCCAGTAGACGTCCTCGAAAATCGATGCCGGGTCCGGGGGCTCGGCAGCCATGGCAAACTCGCCGGCCGCGGCGGCTTCCTGCTTGATCGCCGCATCGAGTTCGTCGGCAGCCTCCTCCGTGATGACCTTCTCATCCACCAGACGTTGCCGCCAGAGCCGGATCGGATCGTGGTGGGTTTTGTAGCGCTCGATCTCCTCGGCGCTCCGGTATTTCTTGGCGTTCGCATCCGCGACAGAATGCCCGTAGTAGCGGTAGGTATCGACCTCGAGGACGAAGGGAAGGCATTCCTCGTGAGCGCGACTGATCGCGTTCCACGTCTTTGCGCGCACCTCGTAGAGGTCCTCTCCATTGGCCGCATCCCAGGCGATCCCGTAACCTTCCGCCCGCTCGGCCAGGCAGTTCTTCATCGCGGACGACCGCTCCATGCTCGTGCCCATCGAATACTGGTTGTTCTCGATCACGTAGATCACCGGAAGCTTCCAGAGCGCGGCCAGATTCAAGGACTCGTGAAACGAGCCCTGGTTCACCGCACCGTCCCCCAGAAAGCACATGCAGCAGCCTTTGGCCCCCTTGTATTTCAGCGCGTAGGCGAGGCCGAGGCCGAGCGGGGTCTGGCCGGCAACGATCCCGTGTCCGCCCCAGTAATTCTTGTCGGGCGCGAAATAGTGCATCGAACCTCCCTTGCCGCGCGAGCATCCGCTCCCCTTTCCGAGAAGCTCCGCCATGCACGCGTTCATGTCCATCCCGACCGCCAGCGCATGCCCGTGGTCGCGATAGGCAGTGATCACATGGTCATCCTTCCCCATCAGCGAGACCGTGCCGACGGCGACCGCTTCCTGCCCGATGTAAAGATGCAGAAAACCGCCCATCTTCCCCTGGTTGTAAAACTTCAACGACGTCTGCTCGAATCTCCGGATCCTCAGCATCTCGGACAAAAACCGGACCTTCTCCGCCGGTTTCAGCGATGCATTGATGCCGGACTTTGAATAGTCGGCTGTCTCCGGCACTTTTTTCTTTTTTACACTCATGAATCAATCCGGCCGGGACACCGCCCACCCCGGACGGCATCGCATCGGCAAACGGCAGAGAGTTCCCCAGAAATCCGCCGGTTGCAATGAGGAAATCTTATCAAACCAAGCTTTCCGGCATCACGGTTACAATTCTGGAATGCTTCATGGTGAAAATTGCATTTTATGATCGCCAGACCGGCGGGATGGGTGCAGCGATGTTGTGGTATGGGCATGCCGCAGAACACGATTGCGATCATTTACGATTACGACCAGACCCTCTCGCCGACCTACATGCAGGACGAGGCGGTTTTCCCGGTGTTCGGGATCAACCCGTCGAATTTCTGGGAGCGCTGCGGACGTCTGGTCAAGGAGCAGGGGTTCGATAACGAGCTGGCCTACATGAAGGTGCTCCTGGATTGCCTGGAGATGGACCGGCCGACGAATGCCAAGCTGCGCGAGCTGGGAAGCCTGCTGACATTTTACAAGGGGCTGCCGGAGATGTTCGAGGAGTTCGGGGCCGGGCTGCTCACAGCCGAGCACGAGGCGCACGGGATCAACGTCGAGCACTACATCGTGTCGTCCGGTTTGAAGGCGCTGATCGAGGGGAGCCGGCTGGCCCCGTATATCCGGAAGATCTTCGGCTGCGAGTATGCCGTGGACGAACACGACCGGATCACGTTTCCGAAGCGGGTGATCAGCCACACCCAGAAAACGCAATTTCTCTTCCGGATCAACAAGGGGATGCTGGAGATGGACGAGGATGTGAACGACCACATGGCGCCGGAGCTGCGCCCGATCCCGTTCCAGAATATGGTCTATGTCGGCGACGGTCCGACCGATGTGCCCTGCTTCACGGTGATGCGCCGGAACGGAGGGCAGGCGATCGCGGTTTACAACGCGGATGACCCGACGCGGGTGAGCTTCAAAAAATGCTACCAGCTCAGCACGCATGCGGACCGCGTGAAAAATATCGCGCCGTCGGACTACCGCCGCGGAAGCCACCTGCGCCTTCTCCTGGAGGAAATGATCCAGGAGATCGCGGACGGGATCGTCCAGAGGCGGCGCGAGGACATCGAGGCCGGGACGGTCAAGGCACCAAAATACTGAGAGAACATCGAATGAAAATCCAACGCTATCTGGACGGGAGCGGAGCGATCGGTTTCGCCAGGTTGGCCGCGGACGGCACCTCCGAGAAATTATCGGGCGGATTCGAGCAGGGGTTTTCCGGCACCGGCATGGCGGCGGATGTCGCCAAGGTGCTGGCTCCGGTGGATCCCCCCGCGATCTTCTGCACAGGAATGAACTACCTGAAGCACGCCCGGGAAACGGGCGGAAAGGTTCCCCAATTTCCGATCCTCTTCATGAAGGCCCCTTCCTCGGTTCAGAACCCCGGCGACCCGATCATCATCCCGACGGCGCTCGCCAGCCACGAGGTGGACTACGAGTGCGAGCTCGCCATCGTGATCGGGCGGACGGCAAAAAACGTCTCCCGTGCCGGGGCCCTGGATTACGTCGCCGGCTACACGTGCGCGAACGACGTGAGCGCGCGGGACTGGCAGGTCCGGTTCGGCGGCAGCCAATGGTGCCGGGGGAAGACCTTCGACACGTTTGCCCCGATGGGCCCCTGCCTGGTCACGCCGGATGAAATCCCCGATCCGAACGCCCTGGCGATCCGCACTCTCCTTAACGGCGCGACGATGCAGGAGGACAACACCTCGGACATGATCTTCGACGTGCCGTCCCTCATCGAGTTTTTCAGCGGCAGCACGACGCTCCGGCCGGGCACCGTGATCTTCACCGGAACCCCGAGCGGGGTCGGCATGGCCCGAAAGCCGCCGGTCTGGCTCAAGCCCGGCGACAGCGTCACGATCGAGATCGAAAAGATCGGCTCGCTCACCAATCCGGTCGGCGCAGAGGCCTGACCTGCTACTGTAGTCCGCCAAGCAGATGACATATTATCCCTAACGCGCGACAGGGCTTATTGTAGAGACCCTTGTGCCAAGGGTCTGTGGAAAATCCATAGGCGGTTGGCACAACCGCCTCTACAACATAATCCGCTATCCGTTGGGCGGACTACCCTACTTCTTCTCGGCCTCTAGCGTGGTTTTGGCCTCCTGAAGCGCGGCGAGATGGGCCTTGTCAGGGACCGGATACTGGAAGTGGAGCGACTTGAGGGTCTTCACCAGAACGTCTGCGATCACCGCGCGGGTGAACCACTTCCTATCGGCCGGAACCACATACCAAGGCGCCTGTTCGGAGCTCGTCTGGGACAGCATTTCCTCGTAGGCGCGCTGGTAGTCGTCCCAGAAAGCCCGCTCCTTGACGTCGGCGGGCGAGAGTTTCCAATTTTTTGCCGGATTGTTGATCCGCTCGAGAAACCGCTTTTTCTGCTCGTCCTTGGAGATGTGCAGGAAAAATTTCACGATCTTCGTGCCGTTGTCTGTGAGGTATTGCTCGAAGCTGTTGATCTCGCGGTAGCGCCGCTTCCAGATGCCGTCCTTCTTGAGTTTCTCCGGGAGTTTCTGCGCGTCGAGAATCTGAGGATGGACGCGGACAACAAGAACCTCCTCGTAATATGAGCGGTTGAAAATGCCGATCCGCCCGCGCTCGGGGAGCATGATATTCGAGCGCCAGAGGTAGTCGTGATCGAGCTCGCGCGCGGAGGGAGATTTGAACGAGGCCACCTGGCAGCCCTGCGGGTTGAGCCCGCTCATCACGTGCTTGATTGCGCCGTCCTTACCGGCCGCATCCATCGCCTGGAAGATGATCAGGAGCGAATACGTGTCAGCCGCGTAGAAAATGTCCTGAAGCTCGGCCAGCTTCTCGATGTCCTTCTTCAGCTTTTCCGCCGCCTCTTCCTTGGATTCAAATTCCCCGTGGTCGTCGGGGTCGAATTTTTTCAGGCTGACCTTGCTTCCGGGTTTGACGAGATAGTCGGAGTGTTTCATGGCAGGGATTTCCCGAGTATGATCCTGCGTGATGCCGCTTGGCCATCATAAAAAATCCGCCCGCCAACCGGTGGGGGCAGCTCCGAAAGCTACAGCCGGCGAGGGATGGCCAGGAAGCAGCGGTGTCCCGCACCCCCCGGACGGCTACTTCTTCGACAACATGATCTCCGGACCGATCTTGCCGATGAACTCATTGATCGCCTCCAGCGTCTGCTCCTCGTTTTTCCCGCCGGGGACGAACCCATCCAGAACCGGAGCGCTGACGATGACATAGGCCCAGCGGTGGCTCACTCCGTGCACCACACGGTCCCAGTCGGTGAGAAAAATCCGGTCCCTGTGGTGAGGCGTGGTGATGCCCTTTCCGATGAACCAGTAGAGAAAAAGGCTAGTGAGTTCCTTGCGGACCCCGGGCTGAACTTCCACGGGACGTGAGATAACGAGTTTCATGACCTCGAGAGTGCGCCCGTCATCGAGCTTCACCGGGAGGACCTGGCTGGATTTTTTCGTCCATCCCTGCGCCGGCAGGCAGGTCTCCGGGCGGTGGATGCTCCGCTTTTCCCCGCCTGAGAGAACCACCTGACAGTTGATCTGCTGCCCTCCGACGCTGGAGTAGAGCATCTTTGCGAACTCAGTATCAGCGGGGAGGATGACCCGCTCGGATTCCGAAACGCCGGCCTCTGCGCCGGTGAATGCCCCAACCCGTTCGGGAAGCTTCATATTCGCACCGCTCTCCATGTTGATCCGGGTCTCCACCCCCTGCCGCGTGAGGAAAAAGACAACTGCCGCTAGCGCGAGAAACGCACCGCAACGAACGAGAAGACTGGTATTCATACGGATGGTGAAGCGGGGAACAGGGAGAAGATCCGGACAGGCAGGCTTGGCGTTGACATTAAAGAAAACATCTTATTTGGTTTTTCCCAAAAGGTCCGGAAGCATGGCAGAAAGTTTTTCCTCCACCAAGCGGATAGAAACATTTTCCAGGCAGAGATAGGAGGGCTGGATGCAGCGGTCCACGCAGGGACGGAACGGGCACGCACCCGAGACCGCCGCCAGACGCTCATTTCCGAATGGTGCAAACCACGCCGGGTCACCCGACCCGAATACCGTCACCACAGGAACCCCGACCGCAGCTGCAAGATGGGAGGCAAAGGAGTCGTTGCAAAGAACCCCGTCCACTCCTGCAAACAGGGCGGCCAGCGAAGCCGGGTCGGGGGATTCAAACACCCGCTGGCTTGGCACCAACGGATGCGGACTCACCTCCCCCGGTGGCTTCACGATGACAACGGCGATGTTACTTCGCGGGAGCCAGTAGCCGAGAAGGGTTTGAAAATGTTCCAGCGGCCAGCGCTTTCCGGGCAGGCGACCCCCCGCGTGCATGGCCAGAACCCGCATCCCTGCCTCCCGGCTGGATTTGATAAAATCGCGGAGCTCCAAGGGGGCCTCGGGGACTGGCAGCCACGGAAACGAGAAATCCGGGGAGCAGCCGATGACCTCCGCGATCTGACTCCAGTTGCTGCAGTGGGTCTGCCCTTCCGGCGCGCGGTCGAGCGGATGGGTCAACAACGGTCCCGTCAGCGAAAGCACGCGGGTTGCAAGCCCTCCCGCAAACAGTCTTCTCTGTCTCCACGGGCGCGCAGCCCCGTAGAAATTCCTGGCATTGACACGAAAGCCGATCCGCGTTCCGGCCCCGGACCACCTCATCGCAAGGTGGGCCCTGGTATCCGGCCAGGCACAAACCGCCGCGTCGCAGGCCCTCAGTTTCGGAAGCCGGAGAAAAACTTCCGGCCAACCGCTGCACTCGACAATCCCACAGCCCGGCGACGCCTCACGAAGAAATCCGGCGACGCCCGGCCTGCAAAAAACCGTGCACTCGCGAACCAGCGAGGCTGATCGAAGAAAGGGCAGCGCCATCACCGCATCGCCCAGGTGGTGCATTTCAATTACCAAAAGACGGAGCTTCATTTTTGGCAGGCTTTTGCGATACGGGAAAACAGAGACCGCTTGAGCCGGTAGTAGTGGCAGCCGAGGGTGCGCATCCAGAGCGCATCGCGCAGAGGTCGCCAGAAAATCCCATAGCGCGCCTGCATCCGGCGCGCCTCCTCCCATGCTGCCGGCAGCTGGCGCCAGGTCTTCGCGTCAGAATGGAGCCGGCACGATGCCAACGGCTCGCTCAGCTGCATCCACCGGGTGTCGCGGCAGATCCTCAGCCAGAATTCGTGATCCATGCAGAAACGAAGTTCCGCGTCGAAAAGCCCGTGAGTTTCAAAGACCCTCCGCCGGAGAAAAACCGCAGGCTGGAAAAGGAAGTTCTCCCTCATCAGCCGACCGACCGAAAACGGCCCTGCATGTTTTCTCCGCTTCCAGCCCTCCTCGAGAAAGTATGCGTCTCCATAGACGACATCCGTCCCCGGCTCCTTTGAGAACGCCTCATGGGCCGCCTTCAACGCCCCAGGCTCGATCAGGTCATCGGCGCAGAGATAGGAGACGATTCCGCCGGAGGTTGTCCGGATCCCCTTGTTGATCGCGTCGGTCTGCCCGGCATCCGGCTCCGAGATCCATTTCACCGAATCCTGGCCGCCGAGGAGATCCAGCGAATTATCCGAGCTCCCCCCGTCGATCACAACATGCTCGACATCCAATCCCGCAAAGGAAGCCGCCTGCCGGACGGACCCGAGACATTCGCCCAGAAATGCTCCCTGGTTCAGCGAGGGGGTGATGATGGAGATGGTCGGCATGATTTCAAGTGGCCGGGCATGAGGTCCTCAAAAAGTCCACGATACTTGGCAAGCACAGCATCCCAACTATACTTCTCCGCGGCGCGGGCCAAAGCAAGTGATCCCAGCTCCCGGCAGCGGATCGGGTTTTCCGACAAATACTCCAGGCGCCCGGCGAGGGACGCGACAGGGGCTGTATCATCGAATGGCTCGGCCGCATCCCCCAGCACCTCCCTGGTCGCCGGACTTTCCTTGAAAATGATCGCCTTCCCCATCGCCATCTGATCGAGAAGGACCAGCCGCGTCGCCTCGATCGCAGCCGGCATCACGAACGCCAGCGCGTTCTGGCTCAGTTCGACATAGGCATCCCCGAACCTGGCCCCCGTAAAAATCACGCGGTCGTCCGCCAGGGAAACCAGCCTGCGGTAATACGCGTGCTCGTAATTCTGGGAGCCGGTGATCACGAGCTTGAGCGGCCCCCGGTAGCCGCGCCATGCGGTCAGCAGAAGGTCCGCCTCATTCTCGGGGGTGAGCCGGGAGACGTGAAGGAAATACCCCTCGCGATCGAGCCCCCACCGCTCCAACTCTCCACACCGGACCGGGCTCGTGCGGAACTGGCATCCGTAGGAGATATAGTCCGGGGTCACGCCGTATTCCTTCTCGTAGCGGGTGACGATCTCGCGGTTGTCGGCAACGATTCGATGGCCGAGCCGTGTCGCCCAGTATTCGCTCAACCGCAGCCACTGCCTGCCGCCGGTCCCCCATTTCGCACGGCGGAAATCCGCCCCGTCCACATTGATCACCACCTTCAGGCCGAACCGGCGCAGAAAACCGGCCAGGATCGAATTCCCCACCCCGCAAAGGTAGATCAGGTCATACCGGCGGCAGATCGCGTCCAGCGAACTCAGCGTCGTATGCATGATCGTGTCGAGGCTCTTTGTGGGGATCGTAGGAAGCGTGATCACCCGCATCCCTTTGAAAAATTTCTCCGCCAGCACATAGCGCGGATACCGGTTGTAAACAGTCACCTCGTATCCCCGCGACACGAGCCTGCTTCCGAGTTCCTCGACGACCACCTCGAATCCCGAGTATCGGGCGGGAACCCCGCGCGATCCGAGGAAGGCGACGCGGGTCGGACGCAGCCCCCGGGGGCACCCGAGCAGCTTGTCGCGGAGAAGGCAGAAGAGAAACAGCGAGTTGTATTTGAAATACCTTGGGAAAAGCCTGCCGGGTTCCTGGGCGAGCCGATAAAGCCAGGTGAGCCCGTTTTTTTGCATCCATGCGGGCGCAAACGGACGGCTCCCGGCCAACAGTTCAAACGCATCGCCGACGGCAAAAAAGACCCCGCGCCGGTGGCGCGACAGGTTTTTGACAATCCACCGCTCCTGCCTTTCCCCGCCCAGAGCGACCCAGATGAAGTCGGCTCCGGAATCGCGGATCATCGCAGCGAACTCCCCCTCGTCCTCGTCCGTCCATTTGCGGAATGGCGGGGAGAACATCCCGGCGATCTCGATGCCGGGCTGGATCTCCTGCGCCGCCGCAGAAAGCCGGTTCAGGCAATACTCGCTTCCGCCAAAGAAAAAATGCCGGAACGGCCGCGGCGTATGCCGCAGGACATGCCGCATAAAATAGGGGCCATAGACCCTGTCCTTAAGCCCGGCACCTTGGCGGTTCATCTCCCAGACGAGCGGGTAGCCGTCGGGAAGCACGATCGAGAACCGGCGCATGACATCTCCGAATGTGCGATCCGTGCGCGCCAGCGAGATGATATGCGTATTGCTGGCGGCCACGGATGCCGGTTCCGACAATGCTGCCAGCCGCTTCACCTCATCCAGCGCTGTTTCGTATGTGGCACAATGCACCGGAGTACCAAGGACGGTGAGGCTTCTCAGGTGCATGAGGAGAGAAACACGGTGATCCGCAACGAAGTCAACGCCGGAGTTCCCTCGCCGCGATCCAACCGCGGAGACGCTCCCCCGACTGATGCCCGGAGGGGCGGCCGCGCACCGCCCCCTGCCAGAAGCAGAAGGCCGCATCGGCAATCGCAGAGACCCCGTGTCCGTGGGTCCGGAAGAACCGGCGGAAATTTCCAGGGAGATACCGCCACATGTGCGCGCTGTGCCGCGAGTGGAACGAGAGGCAGGAGAGGTTCTGCAAAAGGGAGCAGAACTTCCGGTAATCCGAACGGCGGGCAGATCCGCAATCCGGCGGCGCAGGCGGAAGATGGGCAACGGCAGCAAGGCATGTGAAGACCCCACCCCCTCCGGCAGCCAGGCGCATCGAATATTCCAAGTCCTCACCGAGCATCCAGAAATCCGGCCTGTGCAGTCCGGCCACTGCGAAAGCCCCGCTGCCCACCAGGAGGCAGGCCCCGGTCGCCCAGCAGAATTTGTGTGGCCCGGGACCGAGCAGCCGGAGGGCATCCTCCGGGGTGGCCGCTTCCCGGATCAATTTCCGCAGCGGAACTTCCAAGGGCTCGGGAAACCCCCAGAGCCGGCCTTGCGCATCCTCAAGCAGCGGGCAGATCGCCAGGGCACCGGACTTCTCCCGCTGGAGAATCTCCAGGGCTGACTGCGGCATCACGACGTCGTCGTCCAAAAAAAGAATGTCCGCATCTCCAAAAATCTCCCGCGCCCGAACCGCCCCGTTCGCCCACCCCGCGCCAGGACCCGGGTTCGAGAGATCCGGGAAGATTCTCACCGGAAATTCCCTCCGGGCGGCAGACCCGGGAACCGTCCCGGCATGATCCATCACGATGCAACCGGCGAGCGGGACGGTCGATTTTTCCAGGCTGTCGAGCAGGCGCTCCAACTCGCGTTCGCGCTTCCAGGTCACCACGACCGCGACCACCCGGCTCATGCGCGCTTCCATTCCCTGAGTGTCCGGTCCAGCGACTCATGAACTTCCGGCATCCCGATCCCGAGCCTTTCCAGCTTCAAGGGATCGAGCACACAGCTCGCCCGGAAGACACGGCCCGGATGGGCCAGAAATTCGCTCTCATCGCGAAAATACTCAAATCGCCTGTGGCAGATCCCGTGCTTCTCCAGGGCAGCCGCCACCTCGCTCGTAAGAATCGAACCCGGATTGGTCGCATTGTAGATGCCGTCCGGAATCCCGGCCCGGAGCGAGTCCACGGCCACGCGGGCAAATTCCCTGAGCTGGGAAATCGAATTTCTCACCTCGAGAAGCCGGTCATAACGCATCAGCTTCGTCAGGTAATTCCTCTCGCTGTCGCGGGAATCAAACGGAATTCTCAGCCTCCAAACGATCACTCCGGGCACTCCGGCAAGCAGCTTCTCTGCCATCCATTTGGTTCTCGCATACCAGCCCGCACGCGGATCGGAGATGGCGAAGTCCGGCTCATCCTCCTCCGTGAACCCCGCCCCGTCCGCACGGCAGCCGTTGTAGATGCACCCCGAGGAGACATGCCCCCAGCGGATGCCGCCCGATCCCAGCACCTCGGCCAGAACGCCAGGAACCACCGCGTTCGCACGCAGCGTGTGCCATTTTTCCACCTCGGTCCCGTCGATGTTCGGACGCCCGGTGAACCCGACAGCGTTGATCACGAACTCCGGCTTCCCAACCCGGCCGAGCCAGGCCGCAAGGGCATCCCGGGAGGTCAGGTCGAGTTCGAGATGCGAAGGGGCCAGGAAATCCAGGCCGCCCTCGCGAAGCCGGCCGGCAATCGCGGAGCCCACATAGCCGCTGGCACCAAAAAGGACAATCATCGCGGCCACTCCATAGCAGCACCTCTTCTGCGTGACCAGAATGTCTTCAACGCTCACGAAAAAACTTATCCCCGGAATCTGTGGCAGGAGAATGCCCCCCCACCCTTCGCGGTTTCCTCCCGGTGGCCTCAAGCCATGCCGGCAAGGCGCGCCAACGAATAACGGGGTGGACGCAGTTCGTATCGATGCTTTGCTGCCAGCTGGGAAGGGCACCGGTCCCCGCAAAACCCGCGGAGGTCATGAGGTTCTTCTCCACTTGCTTGCTGTTCCGCTGATCTGCTAAAGGGTTCGTATCGTTTTCAAATGTTCGCGATCTGAGAATTCATGACTCCCACGAAATCCTCCAGCAGCCGCACTTCCGAAGTTGCGGTTGTCATCCTGAGCTCCCTTGCGGCTTTCTGGCTTCTGTATGCCTGGAATCCCTATGCGTTCGGCTACGGCTCGCACATGGTCACGGTCCTGCATTTTGCCAACGCGCTCTGGCAGTCCGAGGACTGGCAGCATTGCTATCTCGTGCCATTTGCGATTGCGGGGATGATCTGGTTCGAGAGGGAAAACCTTCCGAAAACACCCTTTACGAGGTCCTGGGCCGGCATGGCGGTGATACTTTTCGGGCTCTTTGTGTATTGGATTGGATACCGCGCCGACAATATTTTCATCGGTTACGCCAGCTTCCAGATCCTGACCGCAGGGATGATCCTGTGGTTTCTGGGGTGGACCTGGGCGAAGGCGCTCTTCATCCCCTGGGCGTTTCTGGTCTTTCTCTATCCCCTGACATTTTTGGACAACATGCTTGCGTTCCCGCTGAGGATGATCATGTCCGAGGCCAGTGTCCATGTTTTGAACCTTCTCGGGATCGGCTGCATCAAGAGCGGGACAGCCATCCTCTCCGCTCCGGATGCCATCGCCAACCTCAAGGCCGGCGCACGGTTTTCAGTAGACGTCGCAGATCCATGCAGCGGGATCCGGTCACTTTTCGCGCTCATGATGGTCAGCGCCCTGTATGGGTATTTCACGCAGAAAGGCATCTGGCGCAAGGCGGTGCTTTTTCTCTGTTCGATCCCGCTTGCCATCGCTGGAAATCTGGCCCGCATTATCATGCTCACGCTCGGCACCATCGCCATGGGGCCGGAAATGGCGATCGGGACATTGGAAAAGCCCACGTTTTTTCACATGATGGCGGGATATCTGGTTTTCGGAGTGGCGCTTGCCGGAATGCTTGGTGTCGGTTGGATATTGAACGTGGATTTTGCCTCCATGAAAGCGCACTTCACCCGTATGCCCCCCCCTCCAGCCTCTACAGATTCCCTGGATCCTTCATCCGGTTCGAAAAAGCGCCGGCAGGACGAGTATTGAACCCGGCATCCTGGAGGATGTGCTCGACCGCCAAGGGCGGGATTGATGATTTTTGACTGCTGATTGATGATTTTTCGAAGGAAATCTGTTGATTGGCGAGTTCTGACGCTTGCCCTGAATGAGCAATTGGCAATGAAGAATGAACAATTCCGCCGCAGGCGGGGGCCACCTGGTCGCGGACGCTCGCCACGCAAAGGCGCAGCCAATCGAGCTGGTTGAAGCTGGGGGTGACAATCGAGAAAAGCGATTGTTGATTATTCATTATCTGCCTATGCACTTGATTCCCCTAGTCGCTAGATGTTGTGCCAGCCACCAAAGGATGACCTCCCACCAAGCTTTTCCCCATCACTGGCGAAAGGGTCACCGCCTGTTCGATGAGTCGGTAAAACA